>ERZ1046568.179-NODE-179-length-53447-cov-27.736477_pt1 | contig 53447 bp, 58 predicted proteins | sample MGYA00383092_ERZ1046568 | MGnify/ENA primary metagenome ERZ1046568 (study PRJEB29581, sample SAMEA5548362) | metagenome | biome: marine; feature: coastal; material: water | depth 1 m | study: Short-term variability in the microbial, nano- and picoplankton... | reverse complement strand
AACTGATTAAAGTTTGTGGATTTAAACCTTTCCTAGCACTTAACATCATTAAGTTATCTCCAGAAACGTAAAAGCTCACATTTTCTAATTTAGCTTTACTTATAGCATCTTTAGGTAGTGTATACCCCAATCTAACATTGTTAAGAGACAAGTAATCTGCTTTGGTTAAGAAACGAGTTGATGTTGAGTTATGTTGAACATCAGTATTGTATCCAGCAGATATTCTTGGAACATTAGTAATGTCACCAGGCTGTTGCCATGCATTTCTAATATCTGTATGGAAGTTATCACTTCCTGCGAGACTTCTGTTTTGCAATACAGTTCTATATCCATTGTCATAGATGTAACCGCCAATACTGTATGTGAATTGTGCAGTTATATCAAAATTTTTGTAAGCTGCGTTTAGCCTAAAACCACCTGCAATATCTGGTTGGTTATTTTTACCTACATACTTTTGAGTAGCATCTGCATAAGTTTCCGTTGATGTTTTTTGAACATTAGCGTTAGGGAATTCATCCATATATAGAGTCATACTATTAATAGCTGAATCACCTGCGTTAAATATTCCATCTCCGTTCATATCATCATAGTACAAGTTCCACAATGCGGCACCTGTAGCCGGGTTAACTCCTGCCCATTCTCTCATGTACCAGTCATATAATGATTTTCCAGCAGAAAATGCACCGTCAAGAACTTTTGGCTCTCCAGTGAAATAATCAGTTGGCATTTCTTCAAGTACATTTGTTAATTTAGAAGCATTAATATCTAAGGACATTCTAAAATCCTCAGTTTGTACAAGATCCAATCCTAAATCAATCTCAAGACCTGTATTTGTTAACACACCATCATTGTACTGAATTAATTGAGACCCACTTGATCCAGGTAATGATTGGTTGAAAAATAAGTTTTTCGTGTTGTCTTCAAAATAAGTTACTCCTAAAGCAACTTTGTTATTAAATAATCTTGATTCAAAACCAACTTGAGCTTTTTGTCTTTTTTCCCAAGTTAAGTCAGGATTAGCTAAAGTTGAACTTTGCGTAAATGAATAAGATCCATCTGGAGTTTGGTTAATTCCAAATATTTGCCATCCATATTGTAAGTTATTTCCTTGATCACCGTTTTCTCCGTAACTAGTATAAAGTCTTAAGTAATCAACAAACGTATCTTCTGGAAAGAAATCTTCTTTAGACATAACCCATCCTAAACCGATAGAGCCAAATGATCCCCATTTATTTTTGATAAAACGAGATGAACCATCGCGTCTTGCTGTTGCATTAACCATATACTTACCTTGGTAATTTAAGTTAAGTGAAGCAAAGTAACCTTCAAGGGTAAAAGCTTGGGAATATGACCCAGCTCTTCCAAAAGGAATCGTGTACTGGTCTAAATCCAAATTATTAGGAAGTATTGCATTTTGAGCAGCAGCGTTCATATTTTTGAATCTGTTCTCGTTTGATTCATGTCCAATTAAACCACTAACTGTAAGATCTCCAAATGTTTTGTTGAATCTTAATATTTGGTTCCAGTTTTGGTTCACGTTTTGACTTAGTGACTTAGATAAGAAACCACTTCCAGCATTACCACCATAATAAGGGTTTCCTCTATTTGCAGAATCAGTATCGTTAAATTGTCCACTGTATTGTATGTCAAGTGTTAACCAATCTGTAAGATCGATTCCAATGTTAAAATTTCCTAGTAAAGTCACACGATTAGTTCGTGAGATGTCATATCTAGAATCTGCAATTCCGTTTGTTGCATTCCATGCTCTACGTCCGTATTCGTTTCCATAATCATATTGGTTACCACCAAAGATTGGATCTGCAATTAAGTTACCATCCGTATCTCTAAGAAATACATCATATATTGATGGCGTAGTCGTGGTAAGTGCAAATATATTTCCTGAAGATCCTGTATCACCTTCAGATCCTGAAGATCGATTGTTCTGAGCTCCTGTAAAGGCTATATTAGCTCCAATTCTTAACCAATCTTTTGGTTTGTGTTGTAAGTTAATACGAGTAGTGTACCTTGTAAATCCAGAGTTAGTTACATAACCTTCGTCATCAAGATATCCAAAAGAGGCTGCATATTGAGTCTTGTCGTTACCTCCATCAAACTGAATGTTAGCTTCTTGTCTTACTCCAGTTCCAAAAGCAGCATCCGACCACAAGGTTGGAGTCCATCTTCTGTTTATTCCTTGGTTAAATTTACCAGTACTTTGGTTTATTAATTGATCACCAGCGACATCCCAGATGTTGTAGGCGTTGTTAATTCCCTCTGGAGTACCATATATGTTTGCACTAGCCCAAGCATTTGGGTTAGCTTCTCCAAGTAACCTTCCTTTATTTACTAAAGATTGGTAAGTAGTTTCAATGTATTCTTCTGGCGAAGTAATAACTGAATACTGAGGTAATGAAAGACTATTAATACTAGTTCTCACATCTACAGAAATATTAGACATTCCTGACTTACCTTTTTTGGTTGTTACTAAAATCACCCCATTTGCACCTCTTGATCCATAAATGGATGTTGCAGCTGCATCTTTAAGTATTGTAATGTTTTCAATATCAGCTGGGTTGATAGACGATATCGCACTAGCGTACGGAGCTCCATCAACAACATAAAGTGGTGATCTGTTTCCGTTTACAGAACCTGTACCACGTATACGAATAGTTGCACTTGATCCTGGAGCACCAGAACCAGTAGTAACTTGTACACCTGCTACTTCACCTCTAAGAGATTGAGAGAAATTTCCATTTGACTTTGCAGTTACATTTTCTGTTTCAATTGACGTTGCAGTTCCAACGAATGCTTCTTTTGTAGTTGTACCGTATCCAATAACTATTACTTCTTCAAGAGAAGTATCAAGTTGCATTGTTACGTTTACTACGTTTGAACTTCCAACTGTTTGGTTTTGATCAGCATAACCTACAAATGAGAAAGTAAGGACATCACCTACACTTGCTCTAATTGAGTAATTACCGTCAAAATCCGTAGAAACTCCAGAGTTAGTTCCTGCAATTACAACAGTGGAACCTGGAAGAGGTAATCCATTATTGTCAGAAACTGTACCTGAAACTTTTTTTTCCTGTGCAAAAGAAATTTGCACTACAAACGCTAGTAAAAGCGTTAGTATAAAACTAAACTTTGTTTTCATTTTTGTTATTTATTTGAATTAGTCTTCGCAAATGTGCTAATAAAAAAGCTAATAACCAACAAAATGTTTTAAAAAATCTAAATTATTTTAACAAAAAATTTAACATTTGATAGCTTTTAGGCTTTCTTATGACATTTAATAGACGTAATTATCCATTTATTTGCGGATTATTAATTATATGGCTTTAATATTATTAATTTGTTAAAATTTGTAGTGTTTTGTTAAATTTCATTCATAATTAATGTTTTACGTCCATTCACTTTCTTTTGGCAAGTTAACCTGTTAGCATTTTTTTCAATTTAGTGACAGAATATTTTGCTAGAAATCGGCAGTCAAGCTCAAGTTAACCTTGGAGTTTGAGAATTTAAATGTTTGTCCTTCAGTCTGACCATTTGCTATATTAAATTTTAGTAATCCTGTTCTTGTTATTAGTCCAAATCCAAATCCAATTCCAAATATTTTTTGTAAACTTTCAGTGTTTGTTTCGAAATAACCTGCATCAATTATTGAATGTATGTATAAGGACTGACTCAGTATTAGTCGATATTCTGAATTTATTAATCCGTATGCTCTTGCATTAATGCTATTTTCTTCAAAACCACGTATAGTTTTGATCCCTCCAAACCTTAAAAGCTCATTTTTTAAATAGTACTTTGATATTAGTCCCTGTGACTCAATACCAGCGTAAATACTATTTGACGCATTGATGTTAAATATATGATTAGCTCTAATAAAATAATTATTTTGATTTTCATCTCTAGAGGAAGTGCTTCGATTTGCTCTTGATAAACGAATTTCAATAAGACTCTTAATTGGAAATAATAAATTTTGAGGGGTGCGATCCACAAAGTTATAATGCATCTCAATAGCTTTTGTTTCGAAATCAATGATTTCATTGGATTGGTCAGATTCTAATGAGTTCGAATTTGAAACCTTAAATCCCAGATGTAATCGATGTTTAGCTTTAAGCTGATAAAATAGGTTGACAGATTGTTCATTTGTTGTGAATGTACTATCTCTTTTAAAAATATTTAAATTCAATTCACTTCCAATTGGAGATCCTAACAGGTATGGAAGTGTTAGTTTAATGTCAAACGTTTTTAAATTATTTTCGTCATTTCTGTAATTTAACACAAACGATTCACCATAATTCAAGTTGTTTATCAGCTTTAGTAGTAAGTATCCATTTACTTTTAATCCTCCAGAAGTTTCTTTAGAACTAAACCCTAAAAACCCATCAAATCGATTGCTTTTGTTTTTAGACATATTTAGGTACAGGTTTGTAGAGTCTTTGGTAAATAGTACTTCTGCAGGTCTAATTTGTTCTGCAAAGACAAGTTGATCCAATGATTTTGTTTTATTTTGAATTTCTTCTAAATTAAATGGATCATTTTTTTTGATTTTTAGAAAGTAATTAATAAAAGATTTTGGAAAATCATCGTATCCTTTTATTTCTATTGAATTAATCATTCTAGCCTGTTTGGTTACGATTTTTAGATTTGCTTTAAGTTGATTATTTCCAAGGGGAATTATAGCGTCCATTGAAACGGAAGCAAAAGGATATCCTGAGTTGCTTAACGCTTTTGTAAGCTTATTCATTAAACCTTCAACTTTGTCGAACTTTAATTTGTGGTAAAAAAGAGAATCATAAGTTTGTTTGGGTGTAATTCCAATCAGCTCGAAGATGTCTTTGTTGGCATACAAATTAATTAACTCGTATTTATTTCCGAGCTTTATTTGCACTGATGTAATTGAGTTTAACTTACTTACTTTTTCTACTTTTAATTCAATATACCCCAAATTATATATTGTTTTTTTAAAGCTTTGGATTTCCTGTTCCAGTAAATCATAGGATTCAAACGATTCTGTGTAACCGATTGATTCTACAAGATTATTTTCTTTATAATTACTGCTTTCAATTTTAAGCTTGAGGGTTTGCGCTTTAGCGTTGTTAAAAAAAGCTAAAACAACCAAAACACTTAGAAAGAGTTTTATTTGCATCAAAACAATTTTAGTTTAGTGTAAAACTAACGTAAAAAGCTTTTAAAATATTTGATAATAAAAAAAATCAATAATAATTTAAAAATATAGGTTTATGATTTGAATAGTTCATTTTAATGTTTACATTTGCAGCCCTCTAAGAAGAGGGATTTAAATAAACAGTATATATAATATGCCAACAATTTCACAACTAGTAAGAAAAGGAAGAGCCAAAATAACTAAGAAGAGTAAATCGGCTGCTTTAGATTCTTGTCCTCAGCGTCGCGGTGTTTGTACACGTGTATACACGACGACTCCAAAAAAACCAAATTCTGCAATGCGTAAAGTTGCAAGAGTTAGGTTGACAAACGGAAACGAAGTAAATGCATACATCGGCGGAGAAGGGCACAATCTACAAGAGCACTCGATAGTATTAGTTAGAGGTGGAAGGGTAAAAGATTTACCAGGAGTTAGATACCACATTGTGCGTGGAGCTTTAGACACCGCTGGTGTTTCGGGTCGTACACAACGTAGATCTAAGTATGGTGCCAAACGCCCTAAGAAATAATTATTTTAATTAAGAAGAGATGAGAAAAAAACAAGCAAAAAAAAGACCTCTGTTGCCGGATCCAAAGTTTAATGATCAATTAGTAACACGTTTTGTTAATATGATGATGTGGGATGGCAAAAAGTCTACTGCATTTAGAATTTTTTATGATGCAATCGAAATTGTTGATGAAAAGAAAACTGACGAAGAAAAAACAGCGTTAGAAACTTGGAAGGATGCCCTTTCAAACGTTATGCCTCATGTTGAAGTTCGTAGTCGTCGTGTTGGTGGTGCCACATTCCAAATTCCAATGCAAATACGACCAGATCGTAAAATATCGACTGCCATGAAATGGTTGATTAGCTTTGCAAGAAAACGCAATGAAAAATCTATGGCTTTAAAGCTAGCATCAGAAATCCTAGCTGCGGCTAGAGAAGAAGGAGCGGCTGTAAAAAAACGTACAGACACTCACAAAATGGCTGAAGCGAATAAAGCATTCTCACACTTTAGATTTTAATTAGAAATGGCAAGAAATTTAAAATTTACAAGAAATATTGGTATTGCCGCTCATATTGATGCAGGTAAAACCACTACAACTGAACGTATTTTGTATTACACTGGTGTATCTCACAAAATTGGTGAGGTTCACGATGGTGCTGCTACAATGGATTGGATGGAGCAAGAGCAAGAAAGAGGTATAACTATCACTTCTGCTGCAACTACATGTGAATGGCAGTTCCCAACTGAAAACGGAAAGAAAACACAAGATTCAAAGGATTACCATTTTAATATCATAGACACACCTGGACATGTTGATTTCACGGTTGAAGTAAACCGATCTCTTCGCGTATTAGATGGTCTAGTATTCTTATTTAGTGCAGTTGATGGCGTCGAGCCACAATCTGAAACTAACTGGAGGTTAGCTGACAATTATAAAGTACCCCGTATTGGGTTCGTCAACAAAATGGACCGTCAAGGTTCTGATTTTATGATGGTTTGCGGTCAGGTAAAAGAAATGTTAGGTTCTAACGCAGTACCTATTGTTTTAAATATCGGTGACGAAGAAAACTTTAAAGGAATTGTTGACCTTGTTAAAAATCGTGCTATTGTATGGCATGAAGAAGGAATGGGATCAACTTTTGATATTGTTGAAATACCAGAAGATTTGAAAGAAGAAGCAAGAATTCTTCGTGCTAATCTTATAGAGGAAGTTGCTAGCTACGATGAAGATCTTCTTGAAAAGTTCATGGAAGACGAAGATTCGATTACAGAAGAAGAAGTGCACAATGCTCTTAGAGCTGCAGTTATGGATATGGCTATTATCCCAATGATTTGTGGTTCAGCATTTAAAAATAAAGGTGTTCAGTTTTTATTGGACGCTGTATGTCGTTACCTGCCGGCTCCTACAGACAAGGAAGGTATTACTGGAGTTAATCCTGACACAGAATTAGAGGAAATACGTAAACCAGATGTTAACGAGCCATTTGCTGCTTTAGCTTTTAAAATCGCAACAGATCCATTTGTGGGTCGACTAGCTTTTTTTAGAGCCTATTCTGGTCGTCTTGATGCAGGTTCCTACGTTTTAAATAATCGCTCTGGCAAAAAAGAACGAATTTCTCGTATTTACCAAATGCATGCTAATAAGCAAAATGCAATCGATTTTATAGAAGCAGGAGATATTGGAGCAGCTGTTGGATTCAAATCCATTAAGACAGGCGATACTTTAACTGCTGAGAAGCACCCTATCGTGTTGGAGTCTATGGATTTCCCTGATCCAGTAATCGGTATTGCGGTTGAGCCAAAGACAAAAGCTGATGTTGACAAGCTCGGAATGGGCCTAGCTAAGTTGGCTGAAGAAGATCCCACATTCACTGTTAGATCTGACGAAGCTTCCGGACAGACTATTATTTCAGGAATGGGTGAGCTGCACCTAGATGTAATCGTAGATCGTTTGCGCAGAGAATTCAAAGTTGAAGTTAACCAAGGTCAACCACAAGTTGAATATAAGGAAGCAATAACACAAACTGCAAACCATAGAGAAGTCTATAAAAAACAATCAGGTGGTCGTGGTAAATTTGCTGATATTGTTTTTACAATAGAGCCAGCTGATGAAGGTATTGTTGGTCTTCAATTCGAATCTGTCATCAAGGGTGGTAACGTTCCTAAGGAATTTATTCCATCAATCGAAAAAGGTTTCAAAATGGCAATGGTCAATGGTCCATTGGCTGGTTATGAAGTAGATTCTGTTAAGGTTACTTTGAAAGATGGATCGTATCACGATGTTGATTCTGATCAACTCTCATTTGAGTTAGCAGCCAAGCTTGGTTTTAAAAACTCGGCTAAAGCAGCTAAAGCAGTCATAATGGAACCAATTATGAAACTTGAAGTAATAACTCCAGAAGAAAATATGGGTGATATTGTTGGAGATCTTAATCGTCGTCGTGGTCAGGTTAGTGACATGGGTGACAGAGCAGGAGCCAAAACTGTAAAAGCTACAGTGCCTCTTTCAGAAATGTTTGGTTATGTAACAACCTTAAGAACTTTGTCTTCAGGTCGTGCAACTTCCACCATGGAATTCTCGCACTATGCAGAGACACCTTCAAATATTTCAGAAGAAGTTATTAAAGAAGCTAAAGGAATCCAATCTTAAAAGTTAAGAACATGAGTCAAAAAATTAGAATAAAATTAAAGTCTTACGATTACAACTTAGTAGATAAATCTGCAGATAAGATTGTAAAAACAGTAAAAAGTACTGGTGCGGTAGTTACTGGACCAATTCCATTGCCAACACATAAAAAGTTATTTACTGTGTTGCGTTCTCCTCATGTTAATAAAAAATCTAGAGAACAATTTCAATTAAGTTCTTACAAGAGATTACTAGACATTTACAGCTCGTCATCCAAAACAATAGATGCCTTAATGAAACTTGAATTGCCTAGCGGAGTTGAAGTTGAAATCAAAGTGTAAAGGTCTTATTTTACTTAACAAATTATTAAAAAAAACACCATCTTAAAGATGGTGTTTTTTTTAATAATTTACATCTAAATATTTCTTGTTCTTATTGGATTTGCATTGCATTCTACATGAGTGCTCAATTAAATTATTTTGGATTACTTTTTTTAATCAAATAATTAGTCTTAAAGAAGGTGTTTTTTAAAATAATTTACAAATAGTTTAGGTGGATAGATTAAATTTAATTAAATTCGCAGCTCGAAAACGTGAGATTATTCATTGTTTTTAAATACAGCCACTGTAAATCAGTGACTTACATGTCCTAAGCTTTGTGCGAGGGAAAATCGGAAAAAATACAATTCAGGGTTGAAATGTGTTTTAACCCTTTTGTTTTGGAATAAAGTAAAAGTTAAATAATAAATAAATAATTATGTCTGGGTTAATAGGAAAAAAAATCGGAATGACCAGCATCTTCGACGCTAATGGTAAAAACATGCCATGTACCGTTCTTGAAGTTGGACCATGCGTTGTTACCCAAGTCAGAACCGAGGAAGTTGATGGCTATTCAGCCCTCCAGCTAGGTTTCGATGACAAGACAGAAAAAAGTGCTACCAAAGCTGATCTAGGTCATGCTAAGAAAGCTGGTACTTCTGTTAAGAGAAAAGTCGCGGAATTTAAAGGTTTTGATGAGGAGTACAAGTTAGGAGATACCATCACTGTTGAACATTTTTCTGAAGGGGAGTTTGTAGACGTTACAGGTACTTCAAAAGGTAAAGGTTTTCAAGGTGTAGTAAAACGTCACGGTTTTGCCGGTGTTGGTCAAGCGACTCACGGACAGCATAACCGATTACGTGCGCCAGGGTCTATTGGTGCAGCCTCTTATCCTGCAAGAGTTTTCAAGGGTATGAAAATGGCAGGTCGAATGGGAACCGATACAGTTAAAGTTCAAAATTTAAGAGTTCTAAAAGTAGTAACTGATAAAAATTTACTGGTAGTTAAAGGTTGTATCCCTGGAGCTAAGAACGCTTATGTAACGATTCAGAAATAATGAAAGTAGCAGTTTTAGATATAAACGGAAAAGATACAGGACGAAAGGCAGACCTTTCTAAAGATGTATTCGCTATAGAGCCTAATAATCATGCGGTTTATCTTGACGTGAAGCAATATCTTGCTAATCAGCGTCAAGGTACTCATAAGGCAAAAGAAAGAGCTGAAATTACGGGAAGTACTCGTAAAATTAAAAAGCAAAAAGGTACTGGTACTGCTCGTGCAGGTAGTATTAAATCAGGTTTGTTCAAAGGTGGTGGTCGCATGTTCGGTCCAAGGCCAAGAAACTACGGTTTCAAACTAAACAAAAATGTTAAACGCCTAGCACGTAAGTCGGCTTTAACAATCAAAGCTTCTGAGAAGTCTATTACTGTTTTAGAAGATTTTACTTTTGATTCCCCCAAAACTAAGAATTTTACAGCCGTTTTAAAGGCGTTGAATCTCGATTCCAAAAAATCTTTGTTTGTTCTCGGTGAATCAAATAATAATGTATATTTGTCCTCGCGAAATTTAAAGGCTTCTGAAGTCCTAATTGACTCAGAAATTAGTACTTATAAGATACTAAACGCTAATCAAATAGTACTCTTTGAGAGCGCTTTAAAAAATATTGAAACGAATTTAAGTAAATAAGAAAACCATATGAGTATCTTAATTAAACCAATAATCACAGAAAAAGCAACACTAGCTAGTGAGTTGAAAAACTGCTACAGCTTTCAAGTGAATACTAAGTCCAATAAGGTAGAAATTAAAAAAGCAGTTGAAGCTGCTTATGGTGTTTCTGTGGAAAAAGTTCGAACTATTAATGTCCGTCCAGATCGAAAAACCAAATTTACAAAAACTGGAATTCAACATGGTAAAACAAATGCTGTAAAAAAAGCACTTGTACAACTGGCGGAAGGTGAAACAATTGATTTATACGCTAATATCTAATTAGACCAACATGTCAGTAAGAAAATTAAAACCAATCACCCCAGGACAGCGATTTAGAGTAGTAAATGGATATGATGCCATAACTACTGACAAGCCGGAGAAAAGTTTATTAGCTCCGAAAAAACGTTCAGGTGGTAGAAACAGTCAAGGAAAAATGACCATGCGCTACATTGGTGGTGGTCACAAGAAGAGGTATCGTATTATAGATTTCAAAAGAAATAAAACTGGTATACCAGCTGAAGTAAAATCTATTGAATATGATCCAAATAGAACCGCATATATTGCTCTTCTCAATTACCAAGATGGTGAAAAACGCTATATCATTGCTCAAAATGGACTTCGTGTAGGTCAAAATTTAGTTTCTGGTGAAGGAGTTGATCCTGAGGTTGGAAATGCAATGCCATTGAGCCAAATTCCCCTAGGAACAATCATCTCATGTATTGAGTTACGCCCAGGACAAGGCGCTGTTATGGCACGAAGTGCTGGGGCATTCGCTCAATTAATGGCAAGAGATGGTAAGTTTGCTACTGTTAAATTACCATCTGGAGAAACACGTTTACTTTTATTAGGATGCTTCGCCACTATTGGGGTTGTTTCCAATTCTGATCATCAGTTAATGGTTTCCGGTAAAGCAGGTAGAAGTCGTTGGCTAGGAAGGCGCCCAAGAACTAGGCCAGTTGTTATGAATCCGGTCGATCATCCAATGGGTGGTGGTGAAGGAAAATCATCAGGTGGACATCCACGTTCTAGAAATGGTATTCCTGCAAAAGGATTTAGAACCCGTTCTAAAACTAAAGCAAGTAGTAAATATATTATAGAACGTAGAAAGAAATAATAAGACATGGCAAGATCATTAAAAAAAGGACCTTTCGTTCATTATAAGTTAGAGAAAAAAGTAGCTACTAATGTAGAAACTAACAAGAAGACTGTTATCAAAACTTGGTCTAGAGCCAGTATGATTACACCTGACTTTGTTGGACAAACAATTGCAGTTCATAATGGCCGACAATTTGTTCCAGTATATGTTACTGAAAACATGGTAGGTCACAAATTAGGAGAATTTTCACCCACGCGTTCATTTCGTGGACACGCTGGTGCTAAAAATAAAGGAAAAAAATAAGAGCTATGGGAAGTCGTAAAAAAGAGATGGCAGACGCTATTAAAGCTGAGAAAAAGCAAATTGCTTTTGCAAAGCTTAATAACTGTCCTACGTCACCAAGAAAAATGCGCTTAGTAGCTGATTTAGTTAGAGGCGAAAAGTTAGAAAAGGCACTCAACGTTTTAAGGTTTAGTTCCAAAGAAGCTTCACGCCGCCTAGAAAAATTAGTTCTATCGGCTGTAGCTAACTGGCAATCAAAAAATGAAGATGCTAGTATCGAAGACGCTGATTTATTTGTAAAAGAAATCAGAGTTGATGGGGGATCCATGCTAAAGAGATTACGTCCAGCACCTCAAGGCCGTGCGCACAGAATTAGAAAAAGATCTAACCACGTTACAGTGGTTCTAGGAGCTAACAATAACATACAAAGCAATTAATAAATGGGACAGAAGACAAATCCAATAGGAAATCGCCTTGGAATCATCAGAGGATGGGAATCTAACTGGTACGGAGGTAACGATTACGGAGACAAACTTGCTGAGGATGATAAAATTAGAAAGTATATTTTTGTTCGTTTAGCTAAAGCTAGTGTTTCCAGAGTAATTATAGAAAGAACTCTTAAACTAGTCACTGTTACTATCACAACAGCCCGTCCAGGTATTATCATCGGAAAAGGTGGCCAAGAAGTGGACAAGCTAAAAGAGGAACTAAGAAAACTAACAAATAAAGAAGTTCAATTAAATATTTTTGAAATTAAACGGCCTGAGCTTGATGCATTTCTAGTAGCGTCGAGTGTTGCTCGTCAAATTGAAAACCGTATTTCTTATAAACGTGCAATCAAAATGGCCATTCAAGCTACTATGCGCATGAACTCAGAAGGTATTAAAATTCAAATCAGTGGACGTTTAAATGGTGCCGAAATGGCACGTAATGAACATTACAAAGATGGAAGGATTCCTTTGTCTACTTTCAGAGCTGATATAGATTATGCCTTAGTAGAAGCTCACACTACTTATGGTAGATTAGGTATTAAGGTGTGGATTATGAAAGGTGAGGTATATGGAAAACGTGAATTATCACCATTAGTTGGTCTTTCAAAAGGTCAAGATAGGGGAGGTCGTTCTTCAAATTCAAAGAATCGCCGTAAAAAGTAATTTTTTATAAATTAAAAGAAAATGTTACAACCAAAAAGAACAAAATTTCGTAAAGTCCAGAAGGGACGCATGAAAGGAAACTCAGAGAGAGGACACCAACTCTCGAACGGGATGTTTGGTATAAAATCACTTGATTCAAACTTTTTAACTTCACGTCAAATTGAGGCTGCTCGTATTGCTGCAACCAGGCACATGAAAAGAGAAGGTCAGCTATGGATTAAAATATTTCCAGATAAGCCTATTACCAAAAAACCACTTGAAGTTCGTATGGGTAAGGGAAAAGGAGCAGTTGAATACTGGGCTGCTGTTGTCAAGCCAGGAAGAATTTTATTTGAGGTCGGTGGTGTACCACTTGACGTTGCTAAGGAAGCTTTACGTTTAGCAGCTCAAAAATTACCAGTTAAAACCAAATTTGTAATCGCTAGAGACTACGAAGCTTAATTTTATTGATATTATGAAACAATCTGAAATTAAAGAACTATCGACAGCTGAGTTACAAGAGAAACTTAGTGATACCAAAAAAACTTACGTGGATCTAAAAATGACACACGCAATATCACCACTCGAAAATCCAATTCAACTACGATCTGTCAGACGGTCTGTAGCACGATTGGCAACGGAGTTAACTAATAGAGAAGTGCAATAACTGTATTCTGCTGAAAGATGGAAAAAAGAAATTTAAGAAAAGAACGTATAGGCGTAGTTACAAGTAACAAAATGATGAAATCCATCGTGGTTTCCGAAGTGAAAAAAGTAAAACACCCTATGTATGGTAAGTTCGTGCTAAAGACTAAAAAGTATGTAGCACACGACGAGACAAACGACTGTAACGAAGGAGATACTGTAAAGATCATGGAAACACGACCTTTAAGTAAATCTAAATGTTGGAGACTAGTAGAAATCATTGAAAGAGCTAAATAATTATGTTACAACAAGAATCAAGATTAAAAGTAGCTGATAATACTGGAGCAAAAGAGGTTTTAACCATACGTGTTCTAGGTGGTACCAAACGAAGGTATGCTTCACTAGGTGATAAAATTGTAGTTACTGTAAAAGATGCTACTCCTAACGGTGGTATAAAAAAAGGAGCTGTGTCAACTGCCGTTGTCGTAAGAACAGTAAAAGAAGTAAGACGTCCAGATGGATCTTATATAAGATTTGACGACAACGCTTGTGTACTTTTAAACCCAACTGGTGAAATGAGAGGAACTCGTGTTTTCGGACCTGTTGCAAGAGAGCTTCGAGATAAGCAGTTTATGAAGATTGTATCATTAGCACCAGAAGTGCTTTAATTTAAGAAAACATGGGAAAGCTAAAAATTAAAACAGGTGATACTGTAAGAGTAATTGCTGGAGACCACAAAGGTTCAGAAGGTAAGATTATAAAAGTATTACTAGAAAAAAATAAAGTTATCGTTGAAGGGGTTAACATGGTAAAAAAACACATGAAGCCTAGTGCACAAAGCCCTCAAGGTGGTATCGTTGAAAAAGAAGCATCTATCCAAATTTCAAATCTATCTTTGCTGACATCTAAAGGTGAAACAACAAGAATTGGTTATAAAATGGAAGAAGGTAAGAAAGTAAGATTTTCAAAAAAATCTAACGAAGTAATTTAAGAGTTATGGGGTATATTCCAAGGTTAAAAAAAGAGTATAATGACAGAGTAATGTCAGCTCTTACAGAAGAATTCGGATACAAAAATATTATGCAGGTTCCAAAACTGCAAAAGATAGTAATATCTAAAGGAGTTGGTGCTGCTGTTGCCGATAAAAAGCTTATCGATTATGCAATTGATGAATTAACTAAAATTTCTGGTCAAAAAGCAGTTGCCACAATATCTAAAAAAGATGTGGCATCTTTTAAATTACGTAAGGGAATGCCAATTGGTGTTAAAGTGACTTTACGAGGTGAAAAAATGTATGAGTTTTTGGACCGTTTAGTCACGTCTGCACTACCACGTGTAAGAGATTTTAATGGCATTAAGGCAAATGGTTTTGATGGCAGAGGAAACTACAATTTAGGAGTTACTGAGCAAATTATATTTCCAGAAATTAATATCGATAAGGTTAACAAAATTTCTGGTATGGACATTTCTTTCGTTACAGATGCAGACACTGATAAAGAAGCAAAATCATTATTAACTGAACTAGGGGTTCCTTTTAAAAAGAATTAAGTTATGGCTAAAGAATCAATGAAAGCCCGTGAGGTAAAAAGAAAAAAGGTAGTTGCTAAATATGCTGATAAACGTAAAGCTTTAAAAGAAGCCGGTGATTATGCAGGTTTACAAAAGCTTCCCGTTAACGCTTCTCCTGTGCGTATGCACAACAGATGTAAATTAACAGGTCGTCCGAAAGGTTACATGCGTCAGTTTGGACTCTCAAGAGTTATGTTCAGAGAAATGGCTAATAAAGGTTTAATCCCAGGCGTTAGAAAAGCAAGTTGGTAAAATTATAAATTGGTTTAAGGTTCTTAAATTAGAAAACCAAAACCACAAATTAATACATTATGTATACAGATCCAGTAGCGGATTATTTAACAAGAATTAGAAACGCAGTTCGAGCTAATCACAGAGTTGTAGAAATTCCTGCATCTAATCTCAAGAAAGAAATTACTAAAATATTATTCGAGCAAGGATATGTTTTAAGTTACAAGTTTGATGACTCAACTGTACAAGGTACTATCAAAATAGCACTAAAGTATAATAAGGACACAAAAGATCCAGTAATTAAGAAGATCCAAAGAATAAGTAAACCAGGTTTACGTAAATACTCTGGTTCTGGAGATTTACCTCGTATTCTTAACGGCTTAGGTATTGCAATTGTTTCTACTTCACGTGGAGTCATGACTGGTAAACAAGCCAAAAGAGAAAACGTTGGAGGTGAAGTTTTGTGTTACGTTTACTAATTTAAAAGATTTTAAGAAATGTCAAGAATAGGAAAAAATCCAGTAATAATTCCAGAAGGTGTCACTCTAGACATCACTGATAACCTAATTACAGTCAAAGGTAAATTAGGTGAGCTAACTCAGGAATATTCTGCTATAAGTATAAAAATTGATGACAATGTCATTTATTTAGAACGTCCGTCTGAAAACAAGGAACACAAAGCTAAACACGGACTTTATCGTGCACTAATTGCGAATATGATAGAAGGGGTCTCAACTGGATGGACTAAAGAATTAGAACTAGTTGGTGTTGGTTACAGGGCTTCTAATCAAGGACAAAAACTTGATTTAGCATTAGGTTTCTCTCATAACATTGTTTTAAATATTGCTCCAGAAGTTAAAGTGGAAACGGTATCAGACAAGGGAAAAAACCCAATTATTAAATTAAAATCTCACGACAAACAACTTGTGGGTCAAGTTGCAGCCAAGATCCGTGGATTCAGATCGCCTGAGCCATATAAAGGAAAAGGTATTAGGTTTGTAGGTGAAGTAATAAGAAGAAAAGCAGGTAAATCAGCTTAATAAGTAAGTTATGGCATTATCAAAAAACGATAGAAGACAAAGAATAAAAAACAGAATCAGAAAAATTGTAACTGGGACCGCGTCCCAGCCTCGATTAGCTGTTTTTAGAAGTAATAAAGAAATTTATGCTCAATTAGTAGATGACGTTAGTGGTGCAACCATCACAGCGGCTTCATCTAGAGATAAAGAGATTAGTTCAATAAAAGGCTCAAAACTTGATATCGCATCACTTGTTGGGAAATCAGTTGCTGAGAAAGCTATAAAAGCTGGAGTTGAATCAATTACTTTTGATAGAGGTGGTTATTTATATCATGGTAGAGTAAAATCGTTAGCGGAAGGCGCTAGAGGAGCAGGACTTAAATTTTAAAAAATTATGTATCAAAAATACAAAAGTGCAGAACTAGTAAAACCAAGTGGATTAGATTTAAAAGATCGTTTGGTAGGTGTTCAAAGAGTTACTAAAGTAACAAAAGGTGGTAGAGCTTTTGGCTTTTCAGCTATTGTTGTTGTTGGTGACGAGGCGGGTGTCGTGGGACAAGGTTTAGGTAAATCTAAAGATGTTGCTAGTGCAATCGCAAAAGCAGTGGAAGATGCTAAGAAAAACTTAGTTCGAATCCCTCTAATTAAAGGCACTCTACCCCACGAACAAAAAGGAAAGTATGGAGGAGCAAGAGTTAATATTATTCCTGCAGCACCTGGTACAGGAGTTATTGCCGGTGGAGCTGTTAGAACGGTTCTTGAAGCAGTAGGAGTCCATGATGTGTTGTCAAAGTCACAAGGATCTTCAAACCCTCACAATGTTGTTAAAGCAACTTTTGATGCTTTACTTCAATTGAGAGATGCCAAGTCAATAGCACGTGAGAGAGGAATATCTCTTTCAAAAGTTTTTAACGGATAATTTTAAATACAATGGCTAAGATAAAAGTAACTAAACAAAAAAGTGCGATCAACCGTACTCAAAGACAAAAAAGAACGCTAGTAGCACTTGGTCTAAAAAAGATTGGCCAAACTGTAGAACACGAGGCTACTTCCAACATTTTAGGAATGGTCAACAAAGTAAAACATTTAGTTTCTGTAGAAGAAGCTTAAAAAAATACTGATAATGAATTTAAGTAATTTAAGACCTGCAGAAGGTTCAGTTAAAAGTCAAGGTAAGAGAGTCGGAAGAGGACAGGGATCTGGTAAAGGTGGTACTGCAACGCGTGGTCACAAAGGAGCTAAATCACGTTCTGGTTACTCAAGAAAAGTTGGATTTGAAGGTGGCCAAATGCCATTACAAAGACGTGTTCCTAAATTTGGTTTTACAAATATTAATCGTAAAGATTACCAAGGGATTAACCTTGATACGCTTCAACAGTTAGTAGACGAAAAGAAAATTAAATCTGAATTAGACTTTGAAACAATCGTTGAATTGCGTTTAGGTCGTAAGCACGAATTGATCAAGATTCTAGGAAGAGGTGAGTTGAAAGCTAAGTTAAAAGTTTCAGCACACAAATTCACAGCAACAGCTAAAGCAGCGATTGAAGCTGCTGGTGGTGAAGCTGTAACCCTGTAATATTTAAAAAAATGAAATTTATAGAGACAATAAAAAACGTTTGGAAAATTACAGAGCTTAAAGATAGAATCATTCTAACTTTGGGGTTGTTGTTAGTATATCGTTTTGGAGCACAAGTTGTTCTCCCTGGAATTGATGCTTCGCAGTTAGGATCTTTAGCATCTAAAACAGATTCTGGATTATTGGGACTCTTAAATGCGTTTACTGGTGGAGCTTTCGCCAAAGCATCTATTTTTGCTTTAGGTATTATGCCCTACATCTCAGCTTCTATTGTTGTACAACTTATGGGTATTGCTATCCCATATTTGCAAAAACTACAAAAAGAAGGTGCTAGTGGACAAAAGAAAATTACACAAATTACTAGATGGTTAACCATAGGGATATGTTTAGTTCAGGCTCCAGCTTATTTGGCTAGTCTTCCGGCACTTATGGGAGGTACAGCTGCTTTCACTTTAGGTCAAGGTGGAGTGTTTTACTTTTCTTCTGTTATTATTTTAGTAACTGGTTGTGTTTTCGCAATGTGGTTAGGTGAAAAAATTACTGATAAGGGTATTGGCAATGGAATTTCATTATTAATAATGGTCGGGATCATCGCTACGATGCCTCTTTCGTTCGCCCAAGAATTTGATTCAGCTGTAAATCAATCTCAGGGTGGTTTAATTAAAATATTAATTGAATTAGTTATATGGTTTGTTATAATTCTTGCCTCAATAATGCTTGTTATGGCTGTAAGAAAAATAGCAGTACAATATGCTAGAAGAACTGCTTCTGGTGGTTATGAAAAAAATATAATGGGCTCGAGACAATACATCCCTTTGAAACTTAATGCTTCAGGAGTAATGCCAATCATTTTCGCACAAGCAATTATGTTTGTTCCTGGTCTCGTTGGAGGATTAGATGTTATGAAGGATTCATTAGTAGGGCAATGGTTGGTTGCAAATTTCGGAGGTAACAGTATGTTTGGATTGTGGTATAATATTGTATTTGCTTTGTTAATCATCGTTTTTACTTATTTTTACACCGCGATTACAGTACCTACTAACAAGATGGCTGATGATTTAAAAAGAAGTGGAGGTTTTATTCCTGGAATTCGACCTGGCTCGGAGACCTCGGAATATCTTGATAAAATAATGTCTCAAATTACCCTGCCGGGGTCTATGTTTTTGGCTCTTATTGCTGTGTTTCCAGCAATTATCGTCCGTCTCATGGATATCCAGCCTGGATGGGCTTTATTTTTTGGAGGAACTTCATTGTTAATAATGGTAGGAGTTGCAATTGACACAATGCAACAAGTAAATTCATACTTGTTAAATAAACATTATGACGGTTTGATGAAAACAGGTAAAAATAGAAAATCAGTTCAATAGCTCAATATAATTAGATGGCAAAACAAGCAGCAATAGAACAAGATGGAAGCATTATAGAAGCGTTATCAAACGCGATGTTTCGAGTAGAATTAGAAAACGGTCATGTTGTGACCGCCCATATCTCTGGTAAGATGCGCATGCATTACATTAAATTATTACCAGGAGATAAAGTAAAATTAGAAATGAGTCCTTACGATTTATCTAAGGCAAGAATAACTTATAGATACTAAAAATAAGTAAGATGAAAGTAAGAGCATCAATTAAAAAAAGAAGTGCCGATTGTAAAATCGTACGACGAAAAGGAAGACTTTACGTAATCAACAAAAAGAATCCTAGATTCAAACAAAGACAAGGTTAATTATGGCTAGAATTGCAGGGGTAGACATCCCAAAACAAAAAAGAGGAGTAATATCATTAACCTATATCTATGGTATAGGTAGAAGCAGAGCTAAAGAAATATTAGCAGAAGCGAAGGTTGATGAAAGTACTAAGGTATCCGATTGGTCCGATGAAGAAATTGGTAATATTCGTGATGCAGTGGGAACTTTCAAAATTGAAGGTGAACTACGTTCTGAAATCCAATTAAATATCAAACGATTAATGGATATCGGTTGCTACAGAGGTATTCGCCACAGAGCGGGATTACCTTTGCGTGGACAACGTACGAAAAACAACTCAAGAACTAGAAAAGGAAGAAGAAAAACAGTTGCTAACAAGAAAAAAGTAACTAAATAATAATTAGTAATATGGCAAAGTCAAGTACTAAAAAACGTAAAGTTATCGTTGAATCTACAGGAGAAGCACATGTTACTGCTTCTTTCAACAACATCATTATCTCATTAACCAACAAAAAAGGTGACGTAATTTCATGGTCATCAGCTGGAAAAATGGGCTTTAGAGGTTCAAAAAAGAACACCCCTTATGCAGCTCAGTTAGCCGCAGAGGATGCGTCTGGTCCTGCTAAAGAGGCAGGTCTTAAGAAAGTAAAAGTATACGTTAAGGGGCCAGGCAACGGTAGAGAGTCTGCAATACGTTCTTTACACAACAGTGGAATTGAAGTTACTGAAATTATCGATGTTACTCCAACTCCACACAATGGATGTAGACCTCCCAAAAGAAGAAGAGTTTAATTTTAATAGTATAAACGAGAGATTAATGATTGTCGAAGGATAAGTTTAAGACCTTAATTCACAATCACTTTCAAAAACAAAACAAAATGGCAAGATATACTGGTCCTAAAACAAAAATCGCCCGTAAGTTTGGCGTAGCTATCTTTGGAGAAGATAAATCTTTTGAAAAAAGAAATTACCCTCCAGGACAGCATGGTAACAATAGACGTCGTGGTAAAAAATCTGAATATGCTATCCAGTTGATGGAAAAGCAAAAAGCTAAATATACATACGGAGTTTTAGAAAAGCAATTTAGAAACATGTTTAAAAAAGCAACTGCCTCAAAAGGGATAACCGGTGAGGTGCTTTTACAATTATGTGAATCTAGATTAGATAATGTAGTTTTCAGAATGGGCTTATCTCGTTCTAGAAGTGGAGCTAGACAGTTAGTTTCCCACAGACATATTACTGTAAATGGAGGTATTGTAAATATCCCATCTTATTCTTTAAAAGCTGGTGATATTATAGCAGTCAGAGAAAAGTCCAAATCCTTAGAAACAATTGAGTCTGCTTTATCAAACTCTTCCGTTGTTTATGAATGGATAACCTGGAATAATGATACTAAATCTGGGACATATGTTTCTGTTCCAGCTAGAATTCAAATCCCAGAAAACATTAACGAACAATTTATAGTCGAATTATATTCTAAATAATAACTGATACAATAAGCAATATGGCAATTTTAAATTTTCAGAAGCCCGATAAGGTAATCATGATTGATTCAACTGATTTCGAAGGTAAGTTTGAGTTCAGACCTTTAGAGCCCGGGTACGGACTAACTGTAGGTAATGCTTTAAGACGAGTTTTACTTTCTTCACTTGAAGGGTTTGCAATTACTTCAGTTAAAATTGAAGGAGTTGAGCACGAGTTTTCTACCATTTCTGGAGTTGTAGAAGACGTTACAGAAATTATTCTTAATTTAAAACAAGTTCGTTTCAAAAGGCAAATTGAAGAAGTTGATAACGAATCAGTTTCAATTTCTATTTCTGGGCAGGATAAACTAACTGCCGGTGATTTTCAGAAATTTATTTCAGGATTTCAAGTTTTAAACTCGGATTTAGTTATCTGTAATCTTGACCCTAAAGTTTCTATTAATATGGAACTAACTCTAGAAAAAGGTCGTGGTTATGTCCCTGCTGAAGAAAACAAGAAAGTATCAGCAGCAGTTGGTACAATTTTTACGGATTCTATCTACACCCCGATCAAAAATGTAAAATATAGTGTTGAGAATTTTCGTGTAGAGCAAAAAACTGATTATGAAAAATTAATTTTCGAAATTCAAACAGACGGCTCTATAACGCCTCAAGATGCTTTAACTCAGGCAGCCAAGATATTAATTCACCATTTCATGTTATTCTCCGACGAGCGTATTACGTTAGAAGCTGATGAGATTGCTCAAACAGAGACATATGACGAGGAATCACTTCACATGCGACAACTTCTAAAAACTAAATTAATTGATATGGACCTCTCAGTTCGTGCCCTTAATTGCTTAAAAGCTGCAGAAGTAGATACTTTAGGAGATTTAGTATCGTTTAATAAGAATGACCTTATGAAGTTTAGAAACTTTGGTAAGAAATCATTAACTGAGTTAGAAGAGCTGGTTAATGTTAAAGGACTTAGCTTCGGAATGGATCTTAGTAAGTATAAACTAGATAAAGATTAATTACTTTATAATTTGCTCCTCCTGATAGAGTCGATGCAAGATAAGGTTTAAAAGAAAATGTCATGAGACACGGAAAAAAAATAAATCACTTAGGTAGAAAAACTGCCCACAGAAAGTCAATGTTAGCCAATATGGCTTGCTCTTTGATAGAGCATAAACGTATTAACACTACTGTGGCCAAAGCAAAAGCTTTAAAGCAATTTGTTGAGCCTTTAATCACCAAAGCAAAAGACGACTCAACTCACCATAGGCGCTTAGTATTTGCTCGTTTAAGACAGAAAGAAGCTGTTTCCGAATTGTTTGGTGAAGTTGCTACTAAAATTGCTGACCGCCCTGGTGGTTACACAAGAATTATCAAGCTAGGAAATCGTCTTGGAGATAATGCTGATATGGCTATGATTGAGTTAGTAGACTACAATGAAATTTATAATTTTGACAAGCAACCTAAGAAAAAGACAACTCGAAGAAGTCGAAAAAGAGGTGCTACGAAACCTGTCACTGTTGCGGCAGATAGCTCATCAACTGAAGAAGAATAATAAATGTTAATAATCATTGATATGTTAAGGGTAAACTTTTTTAGTTTATCCTTTTTTTTTTGCAATTTTGTTTAACTCTTTTACAAGCCAATTACGATGAAATACAATACACGAAAGAAAGCGGTTTTAATTTTAGCTGATGGTACTATTTTCCACGGAAAAGCAATCGGAAGTGACGGAACAGCCTTTGGAGAAGTTTGTTTCAACACTGGAATGACTGGATATCAAGAGATCTTTACTGACCCCTCCTATTATGGTCAATTGATGGTCACTACGAATCCTCATATTGGAAATTACGGAGTTAATTTGAATGAGATGGAATCAAGCTCAATCAAAATTAATGGACTTATTTGCAAAAACTTTAGTTACAATTATTCTAGAGTTGATGCACAAGGCTCGCTTGAAGACTTTTTTATTACTCATAATTTATTTGCTATCTCTGACGTTGACACTCGAGCCTTAGTTGGTTACATAAGAGATAACGGAGCGATGAACGCTGTTATATCGACTAACGTAAACGACATCGAGAGTCTCAAGAAACAGCTTTCAGAGATCCCTCAAATGGAAGGTCTTGAATTGGCTTCAAAAGTTTCAACAAATGAGCCTTATTTTTATGGAGACGAAAATGCAACTTATAAAGTTGCGGCACTTGATATAGGAATTAAAAAAAACATTCTTAGAAATTTTTCAGAAAGAGATGTCTTTGTTAAGGTTTTTCCATATAATTCGACTTTTGAAGAATTGAGTGCTTGGAATCCTGACGGCTACTTTTTATCTAACGGGCCAGGGGATCCAGAACCACTTCTTGAAGCTCAATTACTTGCTAAAACTATAATCGATAATAATCTCCCTCTTTTCGGAATATGTTTAGGACATCAAGTTATTGCTTTAGCAAATGGTATATCTACATACAAAATGCACAATGGACATAGAGGTATAAATCATCCTGTTAAGAATCTTCTCACAGGGAAAGGCGAAATCACTTCTCAAAATCACGGATTTGCCATAAATAGAAAAGAAGCTGAATCACATGTTGATGTGGAAATTACACATATGCATTTAAATGATAATACTGTGGCTGGTATTGCTATGAAGAGTAAAAATTGTTTCTCTGTTCAATTCCACCCTGAAGCTAGCCCAGGCCCCCATGATTCGTCTTATTTGTTTGATCAGTTTGTTGATAGGTTTAAAAAAATATCGTTACAATAGTTGTAGCTTTAATAGCTATACAAGTTGCTTTTTTGTTATGACTATAACGTTTTAGCAAATAATTGCTGTAATATTTTTCTAAGATCAAATTAAAAAAAATCAATTTTGTAAATTTGAAGATTGATTAATAAATTAAATAATAGTTTATGAGTATAATAATTAATATTCACGCACGTCAAATTCTTGATTCACGCGGAAACCCCACAGTTGAAGTTGATTTAACTACAGAAAATGGTTTTATTGGTAGAGCTGCTGTGCCTTCAGGAGCATCTACTGGAGAGCACGAAGCCGTTGAATTAAGAGATGGTGGGACCAATTATATGGGTAAGGGGGTTTTGAATGCAGTTGAAAATGTTAATACAATTATTGCTCAGGAACTTTTGGGTGTGTCTGTTTTTGAACAAAACTTAATTGATCAAATTATGATTGATATTGATGGGACTACTAATAAATCAAAGCTAGGAGCGAATGCTATCCTTGGAGTTTCTTTAGCTGCTGCGAAAGCTGCTGCCGCTGAGCTTGGGGTGCCGTTATATCGTTATGTTGGAGGAGTTAGCGCAAATACACTTCCAGTTCCAATGATGAATATTATTAATGGAGGATCACATAGTGATGCTCCGATTGCATTTCAGGAGTTCATGGTAATGCCGGTAAAGGCTAATAATTTTACTCATGCTATGCAGATGGGGACTGAAATTTTTCACAATTTAAAAAAAGTATTACATGACAGGAGCCTGAGTACTGCAGTTGGAGACGAAGGCGGATTTGCTCCTAATTTAGAAGGAGGTACTGAAGATGCTCTTGAAACTATATCAATAGCCGTTAAAAATGCAGGGTATTCCTTGGGAGATGATGTTATGATTGCTTTGGATTGTGCTGCAGCTGAATTTTATGTAAACGGACACTATGATTACACTAAGTTTGAAGGTCCCAATGGTAAAATTAGAACAAGTCAACAGCAGGCTGATTATCTAGCTGAATTAGCAGCTAAGTATCCAATTATTTCAATTGAAGACGGAATGGATGAAAATGATTGGGAAGGATGGAAATATCTTACGGATAAAATAGGTGACAAAGTTCAATTAGTTGGTGACGATTTGTTTGTTACCAATGTTGAACGCCTTTCTAGAGGGATTGACAACAAGATTGCAAATTCAATTCTAATCAAGGTTAATCAAATTGGAACACTTACGGAAACAATAGCCGCTGTAAATATGGCACATAACGCTGGTTATACCTCAGTAATGTCACATCGTTCTGGTGAAACTGAAGATTATACCATAGCTGACCTAGCAGTTGCATTAAATACCGGCCAAATTAAAACGGGTTCTGCCTCAAGAAGTGATAGAATGGCAAAGTATAACCAACTACTACGAATCGAAGAAGAGTTAGCCGAGATGGCATATTTTCCAAAAGAGAAAGCATTCAAAATTAACTAGCCTTTTAAAATAAATACAATAGGAGTTTCTCTGTAAGCTTTTTCTGTAAACGTTTTTTTTGTAAATTCGCTGGACATTAAAAAAATTCCCAAAATGTCAAAAAAAGCAATTTTAGAAATCAACGGCCAAAAATATGAATTCCCAACCTTTGTAGGGTCTGAAAATGAAGTAGCTATTGACATTAGCTCACTAAGATCGGCTACAGGGGGAATTACAACAATTGACCCGGGTTTTAAAAATACAGGTTCTTGTGCCAGCGACATTACATTTTTAGATGGTGAAAAAGGTATTTTAAGGTACCGAGGTTATTCCATTGAAGAATTAGCGGATAAGGCTGATTTCTTAGAAGTTGCCTATTTGTTGATTTTTGGTGAATTGCCTTCTAGAGAACAATTGGATAAATTTCATACAGACATAAAAGATGAGACTATTGTAGACGATGATATTCGTAAAATATTAGATGCGTTTCCAAAATCTGCCCATCCAATGGGTGTTTTGTCATCACTAACAAGTGCTCTTACAGCTTTTAATCCTAGTAATGACCAGATTAGTAATATTGACTATGAAAGGACTCGAGAGGCCTTATATAGCAATATAGTCAAAGTTTTAGGTAAAATTCCGGTTTTAGTAGCCTGGACCCTACGTAAGAAAAATGGCTTACCTCTAGATTACGGAGATAACTCATTGGGTTATGTTGAAAATATACTTAAAATGATGTTTAATAAACCAAATGAGGTTTATGTCCAAAACCAAGTTGTAGTTAATGCTTTAAATAAGCTATTAATACTACATGCGGATCATGAACAAAACTGTTCTACATCTACAGTTAGAATTGTCGGTTCGTCTCATGCAGGCTTATTCGCTTCAATATCCGCTGGAATTTCTGCATTGTGGGGACCTCTCCACGGAGGAGCTAACCAAGCAGTCCTAGAAATGTTGGAAGCTATCAAAGATGATGGCGGTGATACAAAAAAATATATGGGTAAAGCGAAGGATAAAAGCGACCCTTTTCGTCTAATGGGCTTTGGTCATAGAGTTTACAAAAACTTTGATCCACGCGCCAAGATTATTAAACTAGCAGCTGATGAGGTTCTTAAGGATTTAGGCGTTGAAGATCCTATTTTAGAAATTGCTAAAGGGTTAGAAAGTGAAGCATTAACAGATTCATATTTTGTTGATAGAAAATTATATCCTAACGTTGATTTTTATTCAGGTATCATTTATCGTGCAATGGGTATCCCTGTTGAAATGTTCACTGTGATGTTTGCTTTAGGGCGTCTTCCAGGTTGGATAGCACAATGGAAAGAAATGCGCTTTCGTAAAGAGCCAATTGGCCGTCCAAGACAAATCTATACAGGTAGTGCCTATAGGTCTTTCAAGTCTGTTTCTAAATAAAGCACTTATAATTTAGAAATATATGTTACCAATTCTCATAAAAAATGAGTTTTCTCGATTGAGATCTGTGCTCTTTGGAACTTCTCAAAGTATTGGCCCTATTCCTTTAGCTGAAGACTGTTATGATCCAACTAGTTTACATCACATACTTTCAGGGACTTATCCCGCTGAGGTTGATATGAACAATGAGATGTCGGCAGTTCTGGAGATTTTTAAAAAATATGAGATTCAAGTTTTTCGCCCTAGTGTAATAAAGAATTACAATCAAATATTTGCTAGGGATATTGCCTTTGTTGTTGAAAATAAATTAATTGTATCTAACATTCTTCCAGAAAGAGATAAGGAAATTAATGCCTTAGAATCTCTTTTTAAATTAATTTCTAAAGAAAATAGATTTATCCTTCCAGAGGACTGTCATGTTGAAGGAGGTGACGTGATTGTTTCTGGTAATTATATTTTTATAGGGGTTTATTCGGGGCATGATTATTCAAATTATATAACAGCTAGAACTAACTTAAAGGCAGCGAAGGAAATTCAGAGATTATTTCCAAAAAAAATAGTTAAAACTTTTGAGCTACGTAAATCAAATACAAATCCTCTAGAAAATGCATTGCATTTAGATTGTTGTTTTCAGCCTTTAGGATTAGGCAAAGCTTTAATTCATTCAAATAGTTTTTTAAATCAAGTTGATTATAAATGGTTAATTGATTTTTTTGGTAGAGAGAATGTGTTTGATGCGACCAATGAAGAAATGAGTCAAATGAATTGCAATATATTTTCTATTTCAGAGACTGTTGTGATTTCTGAACAAAACTTTTCAAGACTAAATTTATGGCTCGTTTCACAGGGGTTTACAGTCGAAAAAGTACCCTATTCTGAGATATCTAAACAAGGGGGGTTATTACGTTGTTCAACCCTTCCACTAATTCGAGATTAAAATGTCACAAATTACCAATACTGTTTTAATGGTTCGTCCCACTCAGTTTAGAATGAACGAACAAACATCGATCAATAATTATTATCAAAAAAGCCCTAAAAACACTCTTCCTGAAGAGGTAAATAGAATGGCTGTTAAGGAATTTGATAGTATGGTAAGAAAACTACAAAAAGTCGGAGTTCAGGTTATAGTGGTGGAGGATACTAATGAGTTTGATACTCCAGACTCTATATTTCCAAATAATTGGATTTCATTTCATTCCAATGGTACTATTGGACTTTATCCTATGTTTGCTAAAAACAGACGTCTAGAACGTAAGCAGTCTATTTTAGAAGCAGTGGAAGCCCAAGGCTTCGTTATTAAAAATGTAGTAGATTACACCTCAGCAGAATTACATAATGTATTTCTAGAAGGTACAGGGAGTATCCTCTTAGATCGTGTAAATTATAAGGCCTATTGTGCAATATCTGATCGTGCCAATGAAGATTTATTTATTGAATTTTGTGAAGATTTTGAATATACTCCTGTACTATTTTCCGCTTATCAAACAGTCCACAACAAACGTAAAAAAATATACCATACCAATGTTATGATGTGTATTGGTGAGACGTTTGCAGTGTTATGCTCCGCTAGTATTGATAACAAGAACGAGCGCAAAACTCTAATTAAGCACCTTCAACAGGATGGAAAAAAAATTATTGAAATTTCTGAAGACCAGGTTAATCAATTTGCAGGAAATATGTTGCAACTTAAAGGGTCAGGATCAGAAAGTTATTTAGTTATGAGCCAGTCTGCCTTAAATTCACTAAGACCCGCACAGATTAAGCTAATAAAGTCACATACAACGATTGTTTCAAGCCCTTTAGAAACAATTGAATCTTGTGGTGGGGGGAGTGCACGGTGTATGATGGCAGAAGTCTTTTTACCTTTAAATCCGTCAATATAGGATTAAAAAAAATGTATCTTTGAATTGAAATTGATTACATAATGACTATTCAGCAAACGCTAACAAAACACATAAAACAAGCCTTCTTAACACTTTACCAAACAACCTTAACATCTGTTGAGTTCCAGTCTACTCGTAAAGATTTTGAGGGAGATATTACAGTTTTAACGTTTTCTATGTTACGAACGTTAAAAATGAATCCTGCTCAATTAGGCAAAGATTTAGGAGACTATTTATGCAAAAATACAAAAGAAGTAACCGGATATAATGTTGTTAAAGGCTTTTTAAATTTAGTTTTTTCTGATGTTTATTTTATGGATTTTTTTCAGACTCTAACCATAAATACTAAATATGGTTTTTTAGATCCATCTGGAGATCAAGCTATTATGGTAGAGTATTCTTCTCCGAATACAAACAAGCCTTTACATTTAGGGCATGTCAGAAATGTTCTATTAGGCTACAGTGTATCTGAAATTTTAAAGGCGTCAGGTAGGAAAGTTTATAAAACTCAAATCATTAATGATCGAGGTATTCATATATGCAAAAGTATGGTAGCTTGGCAACGTTACGGAGATAATGAAACTCCTGATTCTTCAGGGCTGAAGGGAGACAAACTTGTCGGTAATTATTATGTAAAATTTGATCAAGTATACAAACAAGAAATAAGTACTTTAGAAGCACAGGGACTTTCTTCTGAGGATGCTAAAGCACAAGCTCCAATACTTTTAGAAGCTAAAGAATTGCTTTTAAAATGGGAAGCTGGGGACGCAGAAGTGGTTGCACTTTGGAAGCAAATGAATCAGTGGGTTTATACTGGATTTGATGTAACCTATAAATCAATTGGGATTGATTTTGATAGTTATTATTACGAAAGTCAAACATATCTGTTAGGTAAATCTTTCATAGCTGAGGGACTTCAAAAAGGAGTTTTTGTAAAAAAAGAGGATGGTTCTGTTTGGTGTGACTTAACATCCGATGGATTGGATGAGAAAATAGTTCTAAGAGCAGACGGAACTGCAGTATACATTACTCAGGACATCGGAACTGCTATACAGCGAATAAAAGATTTTCCTGACGTCGGAGGTATGGTGTATACCGTTGGAAATGAACAAGATTATCATTTTAAGGTATTGTTTTTGATCTTGAGAAAACTTGGCTTTAAATGGGCTAATAACTTGTCTCATCTAAGTTATGGAATGGTAGATTTACCTAGCGGAAAAATGAAAAGTCGTGAAGGTACAGTTGTTGATGCGGATGATTTAATTGACGAGATGCGAGCTACAGCGAAGCATATTTCGCAAGAATTAGGTAAACTGGAAGGATATTCTGAGACTGATAAAGATGAGATTTATTCTATAATTGGTTTAGGGGCACTTAAGTATTTTATTCTTAAAGTTGATCCTAAAAAACGAATTCTATTTGATCCGAAAGCTTCTGTAGATTTTCAAGGTAACACAGGGCCTTTCATTCAGTACACTTATGCTCGAATTCAAGCAATCTTACGAAAAGCGTCGCCAAATCTGCAATTAGAAATCCCAAAATCTTATGTATTGCATTGTAAAGAAAAATCATTACTAAAACAGCTACTCATTTTTCCTGAGGTAATTCAGCAAGCAGCAGCTAGTTATAGTCCTGCATTAATCGCTAATTTTTCCTATGATTTGGTAAAAGAATTTAATTCTTTTTATCAAAATATATCTATTTTAGGAGCAGATTCTAACACAGAGATATCTTTCAGAGTTCAACTTTCTAAAGCGGTTGCAGACACAGTTAAAAACGCATTTAGTTTGTTAGGAATTAATCTCCCAGAGCGGATGTAATTTTCAATTCTATGATTGATTCTTTATTAGATTTTGTTCCAAAAGCCTCTTTTAATCAAGTGGCTGCTCTTTTATCTCATGATAATTTAATAGTTAAAGTTAAAAAAGAACGTAAAACTCGTCACGGAGATTACCGTCGTTTACCATCAGGTGTACATCAAATAACAATCAACTCAAATTTAAATAAATATCGTTTTTTAATCACGTTGATTCATGAAATTGCTCACTTTGAAACATATATGTCTTATGGGCAAAAAGTAAAGCCACACGGTCCAGAATGGAAGTTTGTATTTCAACAACTTATGTTAGGTTTTTTACGACCACAAGTATTTCCTAGCGATGTATTACCACTTCTAGCATCTCACTTTAAAAATCCCAAAGCAAGTAGTGATTCGGATGCACTACTAACCCTTAAACTAAAGCAGTATGACCCACCTAATGGAAAAATATTTATATTTGAAGTTCCTTTTGGATCTATTTTTAGATTGCATAACGGTAAATTATTTCGAAAAGGGATTAAAAGACGAACACGGTTTGAAGGGTCTGAACTGACAACGGGGCGTTCGTACGTTTTTAATCCAAATGCAGAAGTAGAACTAGTCAAGGACTCAGAATTAACATAACCATTTCGATTAATATTTTAGTCATGAATGAGAATTTATATACAGAACCAGGGAGCTCAAAATCCGAACAATCCAAAGCTGCTGTAAAAAAAGATGCTTTAGGACTATGGTTTTCATTAAAAACGTTTTTAATAGAGTTACTAGATTTTCGTCACGATACGGACCGTGAAGCAACTGTTGTCGCTATCAAAGCGGATATTCCTTTTAAAGGCGCCACGGTATGGATTTTAATTTGCTCAATCATTGTTGCTTCCATAGGATTAAATACTAATTCCACTGCTGTCGTGATTGGTGCCATGTTAATTTCGCCATTAATGGGCCCAATCCTTGGAATTGGACTTTCCATAGCCATAAATGATATTGATACCCTTCGGAAGTCTTTAATTAATCTAGTGATAATGCTTGTGCTGAGCTTATTTACTGCATTTTTATTTTTTTTCATCTTCCCCTTAAATCAAGACACTTCTGAACTACTGGGTCGTGTCAAGCCCGATATCCGTGACGTTTTTATTGCGTTTTTTGGAGGTTTAGCGCTAATCATTGCTCGAACCAAAAAAGGAACGATTGCCTCTGTTGTATTTGGTGTAGCCATAGCCACCGCATTAATGCCCCCGCTGTGTACAGCCGGATATGGCTTGTCTCAAGGCAATTGGAGCTACTTTCGAGGTGCTATGCATCTTTTTGCAATCAACACTATTTTTATTGCCTTTGCAACTATTTTAGTGCTAAAAATTTTACGTTTCCCGATGGTAACATATGCTAACTCAAAGAGACGAAAGAATATTTCTCGTTTTGCCACTATCATAGCTCTATTAGCGATGCTTCCAGCGAGTTGGTCTTTTATTAATGTATTAAATGAAACTAGGGTTGAATCTGATTATAAAACCTATTTAAATCTTGAGATTAAAGATAACAATAGTCTTTGGCTTCGTAGCGAAAAAATAGAACAATCTAAAAAGTTAATTACACTTAATTTCAATGGAGAAATCACTGAGGCTACTAAAGCTGATTTAGTGAATGAGTTGAACGGTTATGAGTATCTTCGAGATTTTAGTATCGTTATTAACGGCAATACTAATAGAAGCTCGGATAAAATTTTAGAACTTTATGACTTAGCTATTTATAAAATTGAGGAACGTGAAACGGCTATTTCGACTTTACAAAGGGAGATAGATAGCTTGAAGTTAGCTGCAGTCTCTAATAAGTCTATTATGGACTTAAAGGTCTTTTCCAGCCTTTTTAAAGATGCTAAAATTCAATTTACTGAATTAAAATACTTTGGTTATTCAAAGATGTTAACTTCTTCTGATTTTAGAAAAATAGACACTTTAACCGTATTTAAAACTCAATGGGATTCTTCTTTGAACGATAGTCTGGTAAGAGTCCGTGTTGATAGTCTAAAGATTTGGTTAAAATTGGAGTTAGGCATAGAAAGTCTAGAAGTTGATTGGTAAAAGGCTTTTAGAGTTCACCTAAGTACATCTTTCGTACTTTTTTAAATAGGTTTGAGGAATACACAAAGTCTGTAACTGCTGTATTATCTGTTTTAAAAATGGTGTCCTTATTTCCTTCCCAGGCATTCAATCCATCTTTAAGAAAGACAATTTTCTCTCCTATTTCCATGACTGAATTCATGTCATGAGAGTTTATAACAGTGACAATATCATATTCCTTTGTAATTTCTTGAATTAAATTATCAATAACAATAGCTGTTTTTGGATCTAAACCAGAATTTGGCTCATCACAAAACAAATATTTAGGGTTATTAACTATGGCCCTTGCAATAGCGACTCTTTTTTGCATCCCACCCGAAGCCTCACTTGGCATTTTTTGGTGAGCATTTTCAAGGTTTACCCGTTTCAAGGCAGAATTTACACGCTCTTCCATCTCACTCTTTGATTGCTTGGTGAACATTTTCAGTGGAAACATTACATTTTCAGCTATTGATAAAGAGTCAAACAAGGCCCCTCCTTGAAATACCATTCCAATTTTAGAGCGTAAAGTTCGTTTTTCATTAGCAGATAAACTTAAAAATAATTTATTATCATAACCTATACTGCCTTTTTGATAGTCAAAAAGTCCAAGTAAGCATTTCAATAAGACTGTTTTTCCAGAGCCACTTTGACCAATTATTAGATTGGTTTTACCTTTTTCAAATATTGTTGAAATTCCTTTCAAGACTTGAGAGTTTCCAAATGATTTATGTAAATTTCTAACCTCTATCATTAGCTTAGAAGCATTTGAGTTAAAATATAATTCAATAAAATAATCGCAACACTGGTCCACACGAAAGCAGTGGTACTTGCCTTGCCAACTTCTAGAGCCCCGCCCTTCATATAGTAACCATGAAATGATGGAATGGTGGCTAGTAAAAATGCAAATACTAATGTTTTGATAAAAGCATATACCATGTGAAAGGGCATGAAGTCCATCTGAACTCCAGCTACATAGTCTTCAAAAGTTGAATAGCCTCCAAATACGCATGCCGCCATCCCTCCTATGATCCCTAAAAACATTGCGATAGAAATCACAAAAGGATAAAGAAAAAGAGCTATGGTTTTTGGGAATATTAAATAGTTTACAGAGTTAATCCCCATAACTTCTAAAGCATCAATCTGTTCAGTTACGCGCATTGTTCCTATACTAGAAGTAATGAAAGATCCTACTTTACCAGCCATAATCACTGAAATAAATGTTGGAGCAAATTCTAAAATAATAGATTGTCTGGTTGCAAAACCAACTAAGTACCTTGGGATTAGTGGATTATCAATATTAAGAGCTGTTTGAATAGTAATCACTCCGCCAACAAAGAAAGAGATAAAAGCAACAATTCCTAAAGAGCTAATTATTAAATCTTCAACATCTTTTAGTATAAGTTGTTTCATTACGGACCATTTGGTAGGCTTGCGAAACATTTCGACAATCATCAAAAAATAGGATCCAATGTTATGAAGGTAGTTCATGGAATTGTAATTGCTGCTAATGTAAAAAAAATCTATCCATTAATTTACTTTTAATAAAATTGAATCGTAAAAAATAATGTATTTTTGAAATTAAATAAGTTGTAAAATTATGAAATCGAAATCTGCGTATTTGTTTTTGTTTTTAATTTTTTTGTCATGTAAAAACTCTTTGGAGACATCTCCTTATGCTATTTCAAAGAAGAATCCTAAACTAGTAGTAGGGGTAGTGGTAGATCAAATGCGTTTTGAATATCTTAATCGTTTTAAAAACAAGTATAGTTCACAAGGGTTTTTAAAACTTATTAATCAAGGTTATAGCTGTAATAATCACCACTTCAATTACATACCAACAATAACTGGACCAGGCCATGCTTCAATATTTTCTGGAACAACTCCAAGTGTGCATGGAATTATTGGCAATGATTGGTATGATAAAGTTAACGAAAAAACAGTTTATTGTACAACTGATAACAAATATCATCCTGTAGGAGCAAATGCTAAATACGGGAAAGTGGCTCCTACAAATTTAAAAGTTACTACTGTTGCTGATCAAAATAGAATATCCACGCAAATGAGAGGCAAAACAATAGGGGTCTCTATCAAAGATAGAGGGGCCGTTTTTCCGTCTGGTCATACAGCAAACGGGGCCTATTGGTTTGAAGGATTAAATGAAGGTAAATGGATTACAAGTTCTTACTATATGGATAAACTCCCTAAATGGGTCAAAGAATTTAATACTTCCTCAAATATGTCAAAATATCTTAAAACTTGGAATACACTATATGACATAAATTCATACCATGAAAGTGGTCCTGATAACTCAAATTATGAAAAAGGATTTATTGGAAAAACTACCCCTGTTTTCCCTTACAAGCTCAAAGAACTTATGGCATCTAACGAAGGATATGACATCATAAAAACCAGCCCATTTGGAAATACAATGATTACAGATTTTGCATTTTCTGCTATAGAAGCGGAGAGCCTTGGCGATGATGAATTTACAGACTTTCTTACAATAAGTTATTCATCTACTGACTATGTAGGGCATGATTTTGGTTTAAGCTCTGTGGAATTACAAGACACCTACCTGCGCCTAGACTTAGAGATTGAGCGATTGCTAAATTACTTAGATAAAAATATAGGTATCGGCAATTACACCTTGTTTTTAACTGCCGACCATGGTGCAGCTGAGGTTCCTGCATATTTGAGTGATATTAATGTCCCAGGTTCAAATATAGGAAAAGATAACTTTTCAATTCTATTTGATGAGGTATACGTAAAATATGGGGTTCCAGATTTGATTAAAAATATCAGTAATAATCAAATTTTTTTAAACCAAGATAGGATACTTTCTTTGCAACTATCACTTGAAGATGTACAAAAGTTTGTGGTTAATAAAATCATCAAATACCCATTTGTAAGTAATGCTTATACAGCCACTACCATGCAATCTACTCATTTTAAAAATGGATTACCAATGTTGCTTCAAAATGGCTATAATCAAAAACTTTCTGGGGATGTTTTGTTCTCTCTCCAGCCCGGGGTCATTGTATACGGACCCAAAGGGACTACACATGGATCAGGATACAGCTATGACACACACGTGCCACTACTATTTTACGGTAACGGTATTAAAAATGGCGTTTCTTACGAGTCTACAAATGTGACGGATATTGCACCTACTATATCAGCACTTCTAGGAATTTCATTCCCTAGTGGAGCGAATGGAACTGTTATTGAAAGGGTAATTTATTAGTTTTGATTGACAGCTCGTTATTAATGCTGTCTATGTATTTTAACAATACTTCTTTTCCAATATAATTTGTTGAAGATGTAACAAAGTAGTTTGGTATTTCTTCCCAAAAATCAAGCATCTTACTTTTGTAGCTTTCAATATGCGTGTCAATTGCTTTTGGTCGTAATTTATCTGCTTTAGTAAAAATAATTGAGAATGGTATTTTGTATTCCCCAAGCCATTTCATAAAGGCTAAATCGATGGATTGTGGCTCATGTCGAATATCAATTAAAACAAAAGCAGAAATCAATTGTTGTCTTTCTTTAAAGTAGGCAGTTATAAATTTTTGGAATGTTTTTTTTGAAGATTTTGATACGCGAGCGTATCCATAACCAGGTAAGTCAACCAGAAACCACTCTTTGTTAATCATGAAGTGATTAATAAGTTGAGTTTTGCCAGGTTTTCCAGAAGTTTTAGCCAAGCTTTTTTGATTGGTTAACATATTAATTAACGAAGATTTACCAACATTACTACGGCCAATAAAAGCATATTCAGGGATTTGATTTTTAGGACATCTAAAAACCTCTTGATTGCTTACTATAAATTCAGCAGTTTTAATTTGCATAATTGACTAGTTATTTAAAATCTCTTTTATTGAGCCAATCAAATACAATTTTATTAAAGGTTTCAGGATGCTCCATCATAGGGGCGTGTCCACACTTATCTATCCAGAAGAGATCAGAGTCAGGAAGAAGTTTGTTAAATTCCCTACCGACATCAGGAGGTGTAACTATGTCATTTTCCCCCCAAACTATGCATGTAGGGATATTTATGTTAGGTAAGTCAGTAGCCATGTTATGTCTAATAGCACTTTTGGCAATAGCAAGGGTTTTAATGAGCTTACTGCGATTATTTACGTCAGCATAAACTTGATCAACCAATTCCTTGGTTGCAACTTTAGGATCGTAAAAAACCTCTTGTACTTTTGATTTCATAACTTCATAGTCACTTCGTTTTGTATAGCCAGTACCCATTGCGCTCTCATATAGTCCAGAACTTCCGGTTATCACAAGCGCTTTTACTTTTGAAGGATGTAGTTTTGTATAAAGTAACCCAACATGTCCTCCTAGAGAATTTCCAAGTAAAATAACTTTACTAAAACCAAGGAAGTTGATAAAATCTTTTAGGTATTCGGCAAAACTTTTAACGTTAGTGTTCAATAATGGCAAAGAGTACAAGGGTAGTTCAGGAAGTACTACTTTATATCCATTTTGGTTAAAAAATTCAGTAACCTCAGTGAAATTACTTAGGCCACCCATTAATCCATGAAGAATTATTATTGGTTGACCCTCGCCAATTTCAACGTATTTGAACTTACCTTTTTCTTTAAAACTATAACTCATTTGTGTCAGAAAATTGGTTTTGCACAAATCTACACAATTTAAATTAAAAAATATTCAATTTTTATTCTTAAGCCTATATACTTATAGATGCTTTATACTTTTATTTTGTTTCTATTTTGGTTGATTAAACTAATTAATAGGATTTCGTTAAAAGCACTCCCATTTTGTAAGTATCTGATTTTCCATATAATAAATCTTAAAATCCATGCATTTTATCGAAGTATTTTGCTGTTAATAGAATTTTATTAACAATGTGGTAAAATGTGGTAAAATGTGGTAAATATTTTTTAGATTTGAGTAGAATTACTTAACAAATCACAACATCTTAAATTGAATACTATAATTGGAACATATGAATGCAAGGTTGATGCCAAAGGGCGTCTAATGTTACCAGTTTCCTTTAAGAAACAGCTAGTTTCAGTTGTGAATAATGGATTTGTTTTGAAGCGTGCAGTTTTTCAGCCATGTCTGGAGTTATATCCAATGAATCAATGGGAGTTGTTAATGCAGAAAATTAATAAACTTAACCGGTTTAAAAAGAAAAACAATGATTTTATTAGGCGTTTTACAGCGGGGGTTAAGTCTGTAGAGTTAGATAGTTCAGGTCGCTTACTTATTTCAAAGGATCTTGTTGGTTTTGCTGGAATTTCAAAAGAGATAGTATTGACTTCGGCGGTTAATATTATTGAAATCTGGGACAAAGACAATTATGAAAAGGCTATTAACGATGCTGCAGGAGACTTTGCTGAACTCGCTGAGGATGTAATGGGTCAAGACGAGTTGGATGGAGTATCATAGTACTGTATTGCTTAAAGAAACCGTAGAAGGTTTAGATATAAAAAAAGACGGAGTTTATGTAGACGTCACTTTTGGTGGTGGTGGGCACAGTAGAGAAATATTAGCTTCGTTGGGTCCAAATGGAAGACTCATAGCTTTTGACCAAGATAAAGACGCTCTTTTAAATATTATTGATGATTCTAGATTTTTGTTAATCAACGAGAATTTTAGATTTATGCAGCGGTTTTTAAGATTTCACGGGATAAAGTCAGTGGATGGTATTTTAGCTGATTTTGGTGTTTCATCACATCAATTTGACAAACCGGAAAGAGGATTCTCGATTCGTTTTGATGCTTTATTGGATATGAGGATGAATCAAGAAGATGTGTTGTCGGCACATTCACTAATTAATTCTTATAAAGAAGAGGCTTTGAGGCAATTGTTTTGGCAGTATGGAGAGTTGAGAGCTGCTGCAGCCTTGGCGAAGTCAATTGTTCAAGCTCGAGAGCTTGCTCCAATTGACACCACATTTGAATTAAAAAATATTCTAAAAAAACACCTGCCTCAAGGTAGAGAGAATAAGATTCTAGCGCAAGTGTATCAAGCGATAAGGATTGAGGTAAATCAAGAGATTGAAGTGCTCAAGGCTTTTTTATTACAGACGCCTTCATTGTTAAAAACAAATGGACGTCTGAGTGTTATTTCTTATCACTCTTTAGAAGATCGCTTAGTTAAGCGTTTTATAAGGAACGGTTTATTCGATGGAGAACCTGAAAAAGATATTTTTGGAAACTTTGATGTTCCTCTTAAAAAAGTTGGAAACCTAATTATTCCATCGCCATCTGAGGTAAAATCAAATAACAGAGCTCGAAGCGCTAAGTTAAGAATTGCAAAAAAAGTAAATTAAGAGGAATAAATGAAAAACAGAATGTACAATATTTTAAAAGGGACTTTTCTTGTTAGCGACGGAGCTTTTAAAAATTGGCGACTAATTTTCTTTTTTTTAGCATTAGCAATATTGATGATAGCCAGCTCCCACAGAACTGATCGTAAGGTTCACAACATTGCTCGATTAAATGAACAGGTTAAAGAGCTACGTTCTTCATATGTTGAAACACGAGCCTTATTGATGGAGTTTAAAATGGAGTCCGTTATAAAAAAACGACTTGAGGCCAAGGAGATTAAGCCTTCTTTTGATCCGCCATTTAAAATTATTATTAAAACTAAATCAAACTAAATCGATGATTTTAACTAAAAAGTCTATTATGAACAAATTATACTTCGTATCTGGAGTTATGTTCATTTTTGCCCTTTTAGTGGTGTATAAATTAATTATAATCCAATTTGTTCAGGGCGCTGAATATCGTGTTCTTGCAAAACAACGGACTATTAGAGATGTTAAGATTCCTGCCAACCGCGGTAATGTATATTCTGTTGGAGGTAGCTTGTTGGCTACATCCGTCCCAAAATATGATATCCGAATTGATTTAATAGCACCGTCAACGGAAAACTACAATAATCATATTAGTGCGTTAAGCGATTCTTTGGCTATTTTTTATGGTACTTCGTCAAGTGAATATAGACATCAGTTAAATTTAGCACGTCAAAATAAAAACCGCTATTTTCTCTTAGCGAGGAACTTAGGTTATTCGCAGTATCTACAATTTAGAAATTTTCCTCTTTTAAATTTAGGAGCTTTCAAAGGTGGTTTGATTGTCGAGCAGTCCACAAAACGAGACTACCCCATGGGCGCAATAGCACAAAGGTTAATTGGGTATGAGCGTTTTGACGACTTCGGAAATATTACGCGTGTTGGAATTGATGGTGCATTTGGTGAAAAATACTTAAGAGGTGTGGACGGGCAGAGGCGTAAGCAAAAAATTGGTAAAGGTCAATGGAAGCCAATAGATGATTTTAATCAACTTGAGCCTCAAGATGGATATGATGTTTATACGACGATTGATGTTAATATTCAAGATATTGCTCATCATGCACTTTTGGAACAGTTAGAAAACTTTAAGGCTGATCATGGAACGGTCGTTGTAATGGAGACTAAAACCGGCGATATTAAAGCTATTTCAAATTTAGGAAGAAATAGTGAGGGCTTGTATTATGAGCGACTCAATTATGCTGTTGGTGAATCTCATGAACCTGGATCTACATTTAAGCTTATGGCATTAGCGGTAGCGTTAGAGGATAAAGTTATTGACACCACATCGATGTTTGACACAGGAAAAGGGGTTTTATCATTTTACGGCAAAAAAGTAAGGGATTCGAAGAACGGTGGTTACGGAAACATATCCATAGCCAAAGCCTTTGAAGTTTCCTCAAATACAGGAATCGTAAAAGCGATTCATAGCGCATACAAGGACCAACCCGAAAAATTTGTAGATGGTTTGTATAGAATGAATCTTCAAAACTCTCTTGGTTTGCCTTTGACAGGTGAAGGAAGGTCGATTATCCCTGACCCAAGAACTAATAATGGTCGTTGGAGCGGTATTGCTTTAGAGTGGATGGCCTATGGATATGGAGTATCATTTACACCACTTCAAACCTTAACTTTTTATAATGCTATTGCAAACGATGGAGTTATGGTAAGGCCAAAGTTTTTAAGAGAAATAAAAGAAATTGATACATCAATTAAAACTTTTCAAACAGAGATAATCAATCCTAAGATATGTTCAAAAGAAACTGTTTTAAAATTACAACAGCTGCTTAAGAACGTAGTTAGAAAAGAACACGGAACAGGTCATAAGTTATACTCTGAAAAATTTTCAATGGCAGGAAAAACAGGTACATGTCAAAAGAATTACTCAGACAAAGATCAATTGAACTACATATCCTCTTTTTGTGGCTATTTCCCATCAAATAATCCTAAATATTCGTGTATAGTAGTCATTCATGAACCAGATAAGAGTGTCGGTTATTATGGAGCTGATGTTTCAGGTCCTGTGTTTAAAAAAATTGCACAGAAAATATATACGGATTCTCCGATGGTTGATCAAGTTGAGGATATCAATAAAAAATCAGAAATTGTTGAGTCGGACTATAATAAGTATTATGAAGTTACTAAAAACTTCAAAACGGTGATGCCTGACCTTCTGGGGATGTCGGCTATGGATGCTATCTCAATATTAGAAAATTTGGACCTAAAAGTTCAGGTTTGTGGAAGTGGTCGCGTTTCAAAACAATCAGTTAAAAATGGTCAAAAAATTATATCTCAATCTTTAATAATTCTTGAACTATCTTGAATGCTTTAAAAGACATATTATACAAAGTTTCTATTGAGTCTGTCATAGGAAATGTTGAACGCTCAATAGCGGCTTTACGTTATGATTCTAGAAATGCAGGGAAAGACGATGTTTTTATAGCTATTAAAGGGAGTACAATTGATGGTCATGAATATATCAATAAAGCAATCGTTCAAGGTGTGACAGTTGTTGTTTGTCAGGATCTTCCACTCGAGTTAGTTAACTCAGTTACTTACGTGGTGGTTTTGAACTCTAGCCAAGCTTTAGCAACAATGGCTTCTAATTATTATGGAAATCCATCAGAAAACTTAAAACTCATTGGCATTACAGGAACAAATGGAAAAACAACGGTTGCTACCCTTTTGTATGAGTTATTCAAAAATGCTGGATATAAAGTAGGGCTTATATCAACTGTAAAAATTATGGTGGATTCTAAAAGATATCCGACTGCTCACACAACTCCTGATTCACTAGTTATTAATGCATATTTGAATGAAATGAGTCATGAAGGAGTAGATTTTTGTTTTATGGAGGTGAGCTCTCACGGCATTGATCAGCACAGAATAGAAGGGCTCAACTTTACTGGAGGTGTTTTTACAAATCTTTCTCATGATCATTTGGATTATCATGAAACTTTTTCAAAATATAGGGATGTTAAGAAGTCTTTTTTCGATCGGCTTCCATCAAACGCATTTGCTTTAGTTAATGGAGATGATAAAAATAGCTCTGTAATGCTTCAAAATTCCAAAGCTAATCAGTACTACTATGCATTAAAAAGCTTTGCAGATTTTCGCTGTCAAATTTTAGAAAATCAGTTTAGAGGTCTTTTATTGAAAATAAACAATAACGAGGTTTGGGTGAAGCTAATTGGTAGTTTTAATGCATATAACATAACGGCTATTTATGGAGTCAGCAAAATATTAGGACTAAAATCTTCTGAAGCACTACGCCTGATGAGTACATTAAATAATGTAGATGGCCGGTTTGAGTATTTTGTTTCAGACACTAATATTACTACAATTATTGATTACGCCCATACACCAGATGCTCTAAAAAATGTTTTGGTAACGATTAATTCAATTCGAACAAAAAATGAAACTTTAATTACTGTTGTTGGTTGCGGGGGAGATCGTGATAAATCCAAACGTCCAAAGATGGCGCATATTGCAACTTCGTTAAGTACTAAAATAATCTTTACAAGTGATAATCCAAGATCAGAAAATCCAGATCAGATCATCTCTGAAATGGAACTTGGTGTTGAAGCTCAAAATTTCAAAAAATTTATATCAATTCCCAATCGCAATCAGGCTATCAAAACAGCTTGTCAGTTTGCGGAGCCTAATGACATTATACTTGTAGCTGGAAAAGGGCATGAAACCTACCAAGAGGTAAATGGGGTTAAAAGTGAGTTTAATGACTATAAAATAACAAAAGAATTTTTAAAAAAATTAAACAAATAAGATGCTATATTATTTATTTAAATATTTAGAAGAAACATACCAATTCGCAGGAGCCTCACTTTTTGGGTTTCTTACGTTTAGGGCAGCAGTTGCTGTTATTTTATCACTATTAATATCTACTATTTTTGGGAAGCGTATTATTAATTATCTTCATAAAAAACAGGTAGGTGAGACCATAAGAGATTTGGGTTTACAAGGTCAAAAAGAAAAAGCTGGAACTCCAACTATGGGTGGCGTAATTATTATTTTTGCTACGATAGTTCCTGTATTACTACTTGCAAAATTACATAATATCTACATTATTTTATTACTTATTACTACACTATGGATGGGTGTAATAGGCTTTATTGATGACTATATCAAGAAATTCAAAAATGAAAAAGAAGGATTGAAGGGTCGCTTTAAGATCTTGGGTCAAGTGGGGCTAGGTATTATTGTTAGTACTACCTTGTTTTTTAATAGTGAAGTGACTATCAAGGAAAAAATACCAGCAAATTTGCAGGAAGAACTTGTATCAAACGAGGTATCTTCTGTTCAATTTTACCCAGAAATAAAATCTACAAAGACAACAATTCCGTTTGTTAAATCTAACGAGTTTGACTACGCAGATCTCATTACTTGGATTCATCCAGGTTTAAAAAATTATGGGTGGATTCCATTTGTGTTGGTAGTTATATTTATCATCTCTGCCGTTTCCAATGGTGCTAATTTAACAGACGGCATTGATGGACTAGCTGCTGGTTCTTCTGCTATTATCGCTTTAACATTAGGAGTTTTCGCATGGGTTTCTGGAAATATCATTTTTTCTGACTATTTAAATATAATGTATATCCCAAGGGTGGAGGAGATTACAATCTATATAGCTGCATTTGTAGGAGCTTTAATAGGTTTTCTGTGGTTCAACTCTTATCCTGCTCAGGTTTTTATGGGCGATACAGGCAGCTTGACTATTGGAGGTATAATTGCAGTTATTGCTATTGCGGTTCGTAAGGAATGGTTGATTCCAGTTTTGTGTGGAGTTTTCTTAGCAGAAAATCTATCAGTAGTTATGCAGGTTGGGTACTTTAAGTATACTAAAAAAAAGTATGGTACTGGTCGTCGTATTTTTAAAATGTCCCCTCTCCATCACCATTACCAAAAATCTGGGTACCATGAAAGTAAAATTGTTACTCGATTTTGGATTGTAGGAATACTTTTGGCAATATTAACAATAGTCACTTTGAAAATTCGCTAGATGAAACAATTGGTTATACTTGGCGGCGGAGAAAGTGGTATTGGAGCTGCATTGTTAGGGAAGTTAAAAAAGTACAATGTATTCCTTTCTGATTCTGGAAAGATTACGAATAATTATAAAGACGTTCTTATAAATAATGAGATTGAATGGGAAGACGGTGGTCACACAGAGTCTAAGATTTTAACTGCAGATTTAGTAGTTAAAAGTCCTGGTATTCCGGATCATTTAACTATTGTTCAGAAGTTACAGTATGCTACGATACCTGTAGTGTCAGAAATTGAATTTGCAGCATTAAATACGACTGCTAACATCATTGGTATTACCGGTAGTAATGGAAAGACTACAACCACAATGATGGTTTATCATATTCTTAAACATGCTGGCTTAGATGTAGCAATGGGTGGAAATATTGGTCAAAGTTTTGCAAAACAAGTCCTTACAAAAACAGCCAATTATGTTCTTGAGTTAAGTAGTTTTCAGTTGGATGGAATAAAAAATTTCAGGCCTAATATTGCCGTTATAACTAATATAACTCCTGATCATTTGGATCGTTATGATTATAAATTTGAAAATTATATAGCTTCCAAATTTAGGATTATTATGAATCAAACATCAGATGATTATTTATTGTATGATTCTGATGACGAGATCATTACATCCTACATAAAAAGCCATCAAATTCAGTCCACATTAGTACCTTTTTCGCTATCTAAAATAGTAACAAATGGTACGTATTTAGAACAAAATAATATAATAACAGAGTTTAATAATAGAGACGTAATTATGCCAATATCAAATTTAGCTTTAGAAGGAAAGCACAACGTAAAAAATGCTATGGCTGCAGCTACGGTTGCACATCTAATGAAAATTAGAAAAGCTACAATTAGAGAAAGTCTTGAGGGGTTTCAAGGAGCTGAGCACCGTTTGGAACAGGTTTTAACAATTAACAAGGTTAAATATATAAATGATTCTAAAGCAACTAATGTAAATGCTACATATTATGCTTTAGAAAGTATGAATGTTCCTACTGTTTGGATCGTTGGAGGAGTTGATAAGGGAAATGATTATAGCTCATTATTCCCATTTGTAAATGAAAAAGTTAAAGCAATTATATGTTTGGGAAAAGACAACGATGCTTTATTTGATGCTTTCGAAAATATGGTTGATGTCATAATTGAAACACAGTTTATGAGCGAAGCGGTTAAAATCGCTTATAAAATTGCTGCTGCTGGTGAAGCTGTATTGTTGTCTCCAGCGTGTGCGAGTTTTGACTTATTTGAGAGTTATGAAGATAGAGGTAACCAATTTAAATCAGCTGTAAGAAAGTTATAATGAAAACAGTATTTGGTAACATAAAAGGAGATAAAATTATTTGGGCTATTGCAGCGTTATTGGCAATTTTCTCTTTTCTGCCTGTATATAGTGCTGCTAGCAACCTGGCTTATATTGGCAGTGGTAGTAACACCTTTAGCTATTTTATCAAGCATTTTGTGCATTTGTTTTTAGGCTTCTCTATTATCTATGCCATTCATAAGATTCCTTACAGGTATTTTAGAGGCCTTTCAATGGTCATGATCCCAGTTGTTTTAATATTATTAATGATTACAATCCTTCAAGGAACAACCATCGAAGGTGCCAATGCGAGTCGTTGGATTCGAGTGCCTATTGTTGGGTTTACATTTCAGCCATCTACTTTAGCTGCTTTAGTTTTAATGGTTTATGTAGCTCGTTATTTAACTAAAATTAAAGATAAAATTATCTCGATTAAAGAGTCTATTCTACCATTGTGGCTACCAGTTTTTATTGTTTTAGCTTTGATTCTTCCAGCTAATTTTTCAACTGCAGCAATTATTTTTTCAACGGTGGTTCTATTAACTTATGTGGGGGGCTATCCACTTAAATATTTATCAATTATTATCGGATCTGGAGTTGTTGTCCTTGCTTTATTTATATTATCAGCAAAGGCTTTCCCAAGTTTAATTCCGAACCGTGTGGATACTTGGACTAGTCGAATTTCAAGTTTCATAGATTCTGAAGTTACTCAAGAGGATTATCAGATTGAAAAAGCAAAAATAGCAATTGCTACTGGAGGAGTAAAGGGTTTAGGACCAGGAAAAAGTATTCAGAAAAATTTTTTACCACAATCATCGTCGGATTTTATTTTTGCAATTATTATTGAGGAGTATGGTCTCATTGGAGGTATGGTTTTGTTGATTCTTTACTTATGGTTATTGTTTAGGATTGTAATCGTCGCACAAAAGTCAGACTCCGTGTTCGGAAAGCTATTGACCATAGGTGTGGGGCTTCCAGTTATATTTCAAGCTCTTATTAATATGGGAGTAGCTGTGCAGTTATTCCCAGTCACGGGGCAAACATTGCCGCTTGTAAGTAGTGGGGGAACTTCCATATGGGTAACCTGTTTAGCATTGGGTATCGTATTAAGCGTGAGTGCAAAAAGAGATGAAGATAAAAATAAAAATAAAGATATGGATGATCAACATCCTTTAGAAATCCTTAGCGAAGCATTTTAATGAAATCTTATAAAGTCATATTATCAGGTGGAGGAACAGGAGGACATATTTATCCTGCAATAGCCATTGCTAATGAATTAAGATTGCGATTTCCAATGACCGAATTTTTATTTGTAGGTGCTAGTGACAAGATGGAAATGCAAAAAGTACCGCAAGCTGGTTATCCAATTATTGGTTTATGGATATCTGGATTTAAAAGAGGGTTAACTTATAAAAACTTATTATTTCCATTAAAGTTAGTTTTTAGCTTACTTAAATCCGCTCAGATTATAAGATCTTTTAAGCCCGATGTAGTAATTGGAACAGGAGGTTTTGCAAGTGGTCCTGTATTGCAGGTGGCTTCAATGAGTGGGGTGCCAACGCTCATTCAAGAGCAAAACTCATTCCCTGGTATTACAAATAAATTACTATCAAAAAGAGTTAATAAAGTTTGTGTTGCGTACGAGGGGTTAGAAAGGTTTTTCCCAGAAAACAAAATAATTATAAGTGGTAATCCAGTTCGTCAAGACCTTTTAAATTTAAAGCAGAAAACAGAAGAGGCTTGTTCTTTTTTTAACTTAGAAAGTGATAAAAAAACATTACTAGTTTTGGGCGGTAGCCTTGGAGCGCGTCGCATAAATCAGCTTATCGAAAGTAAGCTAGACTTCTTCAATTCTTTAGGCGTTCAGTTAGTTTGGCAGTGTGGAAAACTATATTCTGAAGATTACAATAAATATGATTCCAGAAATTTAGTACAAGTTCACACTTTTATTAATAGAATGGATTTAGCATACGCTGGAGCTGATTTTGTCATTTCAAGGGCTGGTGCTAGTTCAGTTTCTGAGTTATGTATTGTTGGAAAGCCAGTGATTTTTATTCCATCTCCAAATGTTTCTGAAGATCATCAAACTAAAAATGCCAATGCAATTACTCAAAACCGAGCTGCAATATTAATAGCTGAGGAAGATTTGGATTCAACTTTTGAAACTAAATTTTCCAAGCTTTTTGATTCAGAATCTCAACAGGAATCATTTTCAAAAAATATAAGAAAATTAGCATTGAAAGATGCTACGAAATCAATTGTTGATGAAATTGAAAAATTATTAACTAAATGAATTTAAAATCAATACATAACATTTATTTTATTGGTATCGGAGGTATTGGAATGAGTGCGCTTGCAAGGTACTTTGTCATTATTGGTAAAAAGGTTAGTGGTTATGATAAAATACCTTCTCGTTCCACAGATTCATTGATTGACTTAGGGGTTAGTATTCAATTTGAAGCCAATCCTAGTATGATCAATAAAATGTTTACAGATCCTTTGAAAACCATGGTAGTTTTTACACCAGCTATTTCTCAAGATAATTCACTTTTAAATTATTTTATATCTAATAGTTTTCAAGTCTTTAAGCGTTCAGAAGTGTTGGGCTTGGTAACTAAAAATACGCAATGTTTGGCAATAGCTGGGACACATGGTAAGACTACTACTACTAGTATCTTAGCTCATTTGTTGTATCAAAATAATAAAAAAGTGACTGCCTTTATTGGAGGTATCTCAGAAAATTATCAATCAAATCTCATACACCGAGGTACTGAAATTTCTGTTGTTGAAGCTGATGAGTTTGATAGATCTTTTTTATCACTCAGTCCGGATTTTGCTTGTATTACATCAACAGATGCAGATCATTTAGATATATACGGCTCTGCTGAGGATTTAGAACTTTCTTTCACAGAATTTATTAAAAATATTAAACCCTCGGGTAAATTATTTGTCAAAAAAGGCTTGCCTTTTGACGGAATTACTTATGGAGTTAATGAGAAGGCTGATTATAGTGCACTAAATGTTCGTATTACTAATGGTGTTTACTATTTCGATATACAAACCCCTACAAAGTTAATTAAAAACTTACATTTTAATCTTCCCGGAATTCACAATATCTCTAACGCATTAGTAGCCATGGCCATGGCCATTGAGTTAGGATGTTCTACTTTGGGTTTAGCTGAGGCTTTGGAATCCTATGAGGGTGTTGAAAGACGTTTTACCTATCAAATTAAAACAGATGACTTTATTTTTATTGATGACTATGCGCATCATCCTACTGAAATAAATGCTTTATACAGAGCAGTCAGGGAGATGTACCCATCCAAAAAGATTGCCGTAGTGTTTCAACCACATTTATTTAGTAGAACTAGAGATTTTATTAATGAATTTGCTGAAAGCTTATCTCAATTTGATGCTACTTTTTTATTAGAAATTTATCCAGCAAGAGAGCTTCCTATTGATGGGGTTGATTCTAAGTGGTTATTAGGAAAAATAAAATGCCCAATAAAAAAATTAATTTATAAATCTGAAATATTTAATGAAATAACTGACTTAGGGTATCCAGTTTTTATTACCATTGGAGCTGGAGATATTGGAGTTGAGGTTTTGAAGTTGAAAGAAAAATTAAGCTATGCGAATTAATTGGAACTTAATTAAAGGTATGTTTTTGCTAGGATTAGTGTTGTTCTTGTATGCATTTTCATCTTTTAAAAATAACAGCCGTCCAGTTAACAATGTGAATGTTCAATTTACGGGTTTGAATAATGTTTTTATCACTACCGAAATGGTTAATAAATTGTTGATACTAAGTAAAGAAAAACCATATTTTTTAAATAAAGAAGATATAGATTTGAGAGAGTTAGAGTTTTCGCTTGAGTCTAATGAGATGATAAAGTCCGCTCAGGTGTATCTTACTGTAAACGGTGCAGTTATGGCTAGAGTGGAACAAAGAGTTCCTATAGCTAGAGTTCAAAATAGTGAAGTGTTTTACATTGATGATGAAGGTTTAAGAATGCCATTGTCTACACAACACAGTGCACGAGTTCCTATGGTTTATGGAATTGTTGAAGAAGATGATCTACAAAGAATTTATAAGTTAGCATTAACAGCTTATAATGACTCATTTTTTAAAACATATTTGACTGGGATTTATTTAAATAAAAATAAGGAAATAAGTTTAAAATTGAGATTACTAGATTTTAATATTTTAATTGGAAACTTAGATAAATTAGAGTTGAAATTTAAAAATTTAAAGGCTTTTTATCAGAAAGCAAAGAAAGATAATATGTTAGATATTTATAAAAGTGTGAATTTGCAATTTGATAATCAAGTTGTTTGCACAAAAAAATAATTGTATGGAAGATCAAAAAATTTCAGTAGGATTAGACATTGGTACCACTAAAATTGTGGCTATGATTGGTCGTAAAAACGAGTACGATAAACTTGAAATACTTGGCATTGGAAAGTCTAAAAGCCTAGGAGTTCACAGAGGTGTCGTTAATAATATCACACAAACTATTCAGTCAATACAGCAAGCAGTCGCTGAATCAGAGTCTAACTCAGGTTTGAAGATAAAGGAAGTGACCGTTGGCATAGCCGGACAACACATCCGTAGCTTGCAGCATAGTGACTATATTACAAGAGCTAACTCTGAATTAGTAATTAATGAAGATGACATTGATCGACTTATAAATCAGGTTCATAAATTAGTAATGTTGCCTGGCGAAGAGATTATTCATGTTTTGCCTCAAGATTTTAAAGTTGATGGACAAGCAGAGATTAAAGAACCAATAGGTATGTATGGTGAGCGTCTTGAAGCCAATTTTCATGTGGTTGTGGGACAGGTTTCTTCCATTAGAAATATCGGAAGATGTGTACAAACTGCAGGTTTAAACTTGGAGGGTATAACACTTGAACCCCTGGCATCTTCAAATGCAGTTTTAAGTCAGGAAGAAAAAGAAGCTGGTGTTGCTTTAATAGATATCGGAGGTGGAACCACAGATTTAGCTGTATTTAAAGACGGAATAATCAGACACACAGCCGTTATTCCTTTTGGAGGCAATGTGATTACTGAAGACATTAAAGAGGGTTGTTCGATTATAGAGAAGCAAGCTGAATTATTGAAAATAAAATTCGGTTCTGCTTGGCCAGGCGAAAATAAAGATAATGAGATTGTTTCAATTCCTGGATTGAGGGGGCGTGATCCTAAAGAGATCACCCTCAAAAACTTATCTAAAATTATACATGCAAGAGTAGTAGAAATTATTGAGCAAGTGTATGTAGAAATCAAAAATTATGGACACGAAGAGCAAAAGAAAAAATTAATTGCAGGAATCGTATTAACAGGTGGTGGAAGTCAGTTAAAACATTTAAAGCAGTTAGTCGAATATATAACAGGAATGGATACAAGGGTTGGATATCCAAATGAGCATTTAGCTGGAGATAGCGATAGCGAAATTACTAGTCCAATGTATGCCACTGCAGTAGGATTGGTAATGGATAGTCTTTCTCGCCAAGAAAAAATAATGATAGAAATTTCACAAGATAATGATATTGAAATAGAACAAGAGTTTACTCAAATTCCAAAAACGCCTAGAAGTAAAGATAGAGGAGGATTTTTAGATAAACTAACAGAAAGAGTTAAACACTTTTTAGATAATGCAGAATAAAAACAATAACCAGTAAAATTAATTATATGAGCAGCAATAATGATTTTGGAATCACATTTGACTTACCAAAGAACCAATCTAACGTAATAAAAGTTATTGGAGTAGGTGGGGGAGGAAGTAACGCTATTAACCACATGTTTAAACAGGGAATCAACGGAGTTGATTTTGTGATATGTAATACCGATTCACAAGCTTTAAATAATAGCGGAGTACCTAACAAAATTCAACTAGGCGTCAATTTAACTGAAGGTCTTGGTGCCGGAGCAAATCCTGAAATTGGAGAGCAATCAGCAGTAGAAAGTTTGGACGATATTCGAGCCATGTTAACATCCAATACTAAAATGGTGTTTATAACTGCTGGAATGGGAGGTGGCACTGGTACTGGTGCAGCGCCAATAATAGCTAAAATGGCTAAGGAAATGGATATTCTTACTGTGGGGATTGTTACCATGCCATTTGAGTTTGAAGGGAAAATAAGAAATTCACAAGCTCATCAAGGTATTGATAAGCTTCGTAAAACAGTTGATTCATTAGTAATCATAAATAATAATAAACTTAGAGAGGTTTACGGAAACTTAGGTTTTAAAGCAGGTTTCTCTAAAGCCGATGAAGTTCTCTCAACTGCTGCACGTGGAATTGCTGAAGTAATTACGCACCACTACATGCAAAATATTGATTTACGAGATGCCAAGACTGTATTAAGCAATAGTGGGACCGCAATTATGGGTTCTTCAACATCTTCAAGCCAAAATAGAGCACAAGAAGCTATTACTTCGGCATTAGATTCTCCGTTGCTCAATGATAATAAAATTACTGGAGCCAAAAATGTATTATTATTGATCGTTTCAGGTTCACAAGAAATTACAATTGATGAAATAGGCGAAATTAATGATCATATTCAAGCCGAAGCCGGCTACGGAGCTAATATTATTATGGGTGTTGGAGAAGATGATAGTTTAGGAGAAGCTATTTCTGTTACCATTATTGCCACAGGATTTGATGTGACTCAGCAGAACGAAATTACAAATACAGAAGCAAAAAAGGTTGTACATGCTCTTGAAAATGAGCAAACAATGGAACATGATTTAATAATTTCAGAATCTAATAATCCATCTGATGATCTGCAAAATATACAAAATGATACAATTATTCATGATCTTGTAGATAATACACACCAATCCAGTAATGCAACTTTTGAAGCTATGGATTTAGTTCCAACTACAGAGGCAATTAAAAATTTTGATGTAGTTTCTCAAACAGTTGACTTAAAAGTTTATGAGAATGACTTTATAATAAATGATGTCTCTGCAACTCATATGGATGTAAATGAATTCCAATCTAATCAAGAAGATCAAACAATACTTACATTTGATATGCCAATTTCAAGTAAACCTTCATTGTCTGATTCCGACGAAGCTGAGGTTTTTACTCTTGAGGATAAGATTAATCAAATTGAGGTTAACGATTACATAGAATTAATCCCTGTAAACGAACCAAACGAACTTGGAGATATGCGTTATGCGCTAGATGATCATATTATTTTAGAACAAACTGATAAGAAGTTTGATATAGCCAAATCGGAAACACCCGTACAAGTAGAAAATGAAATAGTAATTAAAAAAATAACAATTGAAGAACCTGAAGTAAAATCTACCCCTGCTGAAAATCAAGACCCATTTAACAATCCTATTTCCAAAACTCTTAGAGAAAGGGCAGATGAAAGACGACAAAAAATGAAAGCCTTTAATTACAAGTTTAATTCATCTAAAATTGAGGAAATTGAAAAAGAGCCTGCCTATAAACGTCAGGGTGTTAGCTTAAATGATACTGAGCATTCTTCTGATTTACATACATCGAGGACTACAATTGGTCTAGACGATAATGATGAAGTTCAGTTACGTTCAAATAATTCTTACTTGCATGACAATGTAGATTAAGATTTAAAAAAAACTAAAAATAAATATATTTAATTTTTTATTTTTTTTAATTCAGGAATGAGTGATTTTATTAACTTAGTTTTGACAATAAAAATTAATTATTATGAGCTTACAAGATTCAATAATGGCCGCGATAAAATCTGCGATGAAATCCAAAGACTCTGTTGCCCTTACAGCTTTGAGATCTGTTAAGTCAGCTATATTAATAGCACATACTAGTGGATCAGGTTCTGTTATGTCTGAGGAAGATGAATTTAGATTATTGCAAAAATTAGTAAAACAAAGACACGATAGTGCAAGAATATTTTCAAAACAAAATCGTTTTGATTTAGCAGAGCCAGAACTTGCAGAAGCAGAAGTTATTAGCCGTTTTTTGCCCAAGATGTTAGATGTTTCCGAAGTAGAAAAAGTTGTTATAGATACAATTGCTTCGCTAGGAGCATCTGGAATGAAAGATATGGGGCGTGTTATGGCAGTTGTGACTAAAGCCTTAGTAGGAAAAACTGATGGTAAAACAATCTCAACTTTAGTAAAAGAGAACTTGTTATAAAAATTACGGCCCAGTAGTTCAACTGGATAGAATATCAGATTTCGGCTCTGACGGTTAGGGGTTCGAATCCCTTCTGGGTCACAATTATCCTCAAGAATAACAAATTATTTTTGGGGATATTTTATTATATTTATTTTCGATTTTTAT
>ERZ1046568.176-NODE-176-length-53915-cov-5.948088_pt1 | contig 53915 bp, 49 predicted proteins | sample MGYA00383092_ERZ1046568 | MGnify/ENA primary metagenome ERZ1046568 (study PRJEB29581, sample SAMEA5548362) | metagenome | biome: marine; feature: coastal; material: water | depth 1 m | study: Short-term variability in the microbial, nano- and picoplankton dynamics... | reverse complement strand
AATGATGAAACAAAAAAAGGTCAGACGGCACACAAATTATTAAAGAAACCCCAAGACCTTCTGGCCACCATATTGATTACCAATAATTTTGTAAATGTTGGGATTGTAATTCTTTCAAGTGCTATCGTTCATGCAGCAATTCCAGACTCGGGAAACGAAACATTGCGTTTAATCATTGAAGTTGTTGGGATAACGCTTATATTACTCCTTTTGGGAGAAGTTATTCCTAAAATTTACGCCACAAAAAACGCATTATCTTATGCTAAACAAATATCGAGTGTATTAAAAATATTAAGATCTACCCCTCCTATTTCATGGATAAAAATGCTTTTGTTGAATGGTTCCAATATCATCAACAAACGCTTTAAAAAGAAAAGTGTGAAGATTTCAACCGATGAATTGGAGCAAGCATTAGCCTTAACCCGAGACATGGATACGACTGACGAAGACCACAGAATTTTGGAAGGAATCGTCAAATTCGGAAATACGGATGTCAAACAAATCATGCAACCCCGATTGGAAGTTGTAGGTATTGAAAAGGAATTCGAATTTAAAAAGGTGATGGAAATCATTTTGGAATCCGGCTATTCTCGAATTCCAGTGTTTGAAAATTCATTTGACAATGTTATTGGGATTCTTTACATCAAAGACATACTTCCTTTCTTAGGTCAAAAGGGAAAAGATGTGAAATGGTTGGAATTGCTTCGCAAACCATTTTTCGTTCCCGAAAACAAGAAAATAGATGATTTGCTGAAAGAATTTCAAGAAATGAAAATGCACCTGGCCGTTGTTGTAGATGAATATGGTGGTGCAGATGGGATTGTCACACTTGAAGATATTCTCGAAGAAATAGTTGGTGACATCACTGACGAGTTTGATGATGACGAGATCATTTATACCAAAATCGACGATGATACGTTTAGAATCGAAGGACGAACGAGTCTTGTTGATTTGTACAAAGTTTTAGAAATTGATGGAAAAGATTTCGAGTCCAACAAAGGAGAAGCAGAAACTTTGAGCGGATTTATGGTTGAAAATGCCGGACGAATCTTGAAGAACAAAGAAAACATTGTTGTTGGTGATATTAAGTTAATAGTTGAGTCATCGGACAAAAGGAGAATAAAAATGGTCAAAGTAATCTTACCTCCAAAAATCGTTGCAGAATGAAAGGAATAGTATGTATTATTTTAATCGCACTTGCTGCACTTCAATCTTGCGACGGCAATGAATTGTTGATACCAAAACCTTCAACGTATTTAAAAGCAGAGCTACCTCCGCATAAATACGTCAAATTTGAGGATAGATGTCCATATACATTTGAGCTAGCGGAGATATATAAAACGAAGGAGGTAAGTCCGGACAATTGCCACAAGGATATCGATTTGGGCAAAGTGAATGGCGTTATCAATTTCTCCTACATAGACATGGAAGAAACGTTGGCGAAATATGTGAATTTTTCCAATGATAAAATTGACGAACACAAACTCAAAGCGACTTCGATATTAGATCAGAACATTATCCGTCAGGACAAACGAGTTTTTGGTACCTTTTTCGAGTTAAAAGGTGACGTTGCCACACCGTTTCAGTTTTATTTAACAGATTCCACAGATCGTTTTGTGAGCGGAGTTGTCTATTTAAATAGCGTTCCAAATTACGATTCACTTCGACCAACTCTAGAATACCTCAAGGTCGACTTGCTAAACATGCTCAATACTTTCGAATGGAAATAAAAAGATCCTTGATTCTTGCCTTGGGAAGTAATCTTGGAAACCGAGAAGAATTGATTAACCAAGCTTATGAATTAATTGAGACCTACATTGGCACTATTAAACTCAAGAGTGCTTTTTATGAAAACGAAGCAGTTGGATTTGAAAGTAAAGTTCTTTTTATCAATAGTTGTATAGAAGTGGAAACGAATTTAGCACCGTTAGAAATATTAAAATTCTCGCAACGCATTGAAAAAGATTTGGGACGAGTAGAAAAATTAAATAGCAGAGCCTACGAATCCAGAAAAATTGACATCGATATTATCCTTTTAGACACTTTGGTATACTCTTCTGAAATACTTACTATTCCTCATAAACTCTATAGAAACAGACTATTTGTTCTTGCTCCACTTTCAGAAATTGCTAAACACAGAATAGACCCGATAACTCAATTAACTATTAATCAAATAGTTGAAATAAATAAGGCTAATAGTTGAGTTAAGTATGGCTAATTAGCCTTTAAAATCATGAAATTTTCAACGTTTATTCTTTAAAAGAGTGATTTTAAAGTTAGTCGAGTTATTTTTTTCTTATTTTTGTTCTGATTAAATTTAGAAATTAAACCAACTATGAAGAAACATACGCTAATAGGTTTTGCTTTTGTAGCAGCGGGAACACTTGTAACAAGCTGTGACCTTTTAAAAGACTTGAAGTACGACGTAACACCAAGTCCTCTTGAAATGCACGGAGATTCCGTTCGAGTAAAAGTAGCTGTTACTTTTCCTGATAAAGGAATTAAGAAAAAAGCAAGCGCTGAGATTCAGCCGATGTTAGGTGAAACTGCTTTGAAGCCAATCACTGTGCAAGGTGAAAAAGCTACTGGAAACGGAAATGTAGTAGATTATAAAGGTGGAGGTAAAGTAACATATTTTGACGTTGTACCTTACAAAGCAGCTTATGAAGTAACAACATTAGACATTACGGGCACTGTATCTAAAGGTGGTAAAGTAAAAGATCAAATCGAAAGAACATCGATTGCTCCTGGAACAATCATTACTCCAATGTTGGCTGACAAAAGTTTCCGTGTAATAATGGAAAAAGACAACTTTAAAAGAGTTAATGAATTCACACAAACGGCAACAATCAATTACTTGAAAGGTAAATCAGATGTTCGCGCAGCAGAAATGACTGATGCAGACATGAAAGCACTTTCTACTTGGATGATAAAAGCTGATTCAGCTAGCAGCCGTATCAAGATCAAAGCAGTTAATGTTGTTGGCTATGCATCTCCAGAAGGTGAAGAAGATAAAAACAACACATTGTCAACTGACCGCGCAAATGCGGGTAAGACAGCTTCTATGAACTTGGCGAAAAAAGCGAAAAACGCTTCAGCTCAGGGTGAAATTTACAATTTGAATGGACGTGGTGAAGATTACGATGGTTTCAAAAAAGAATTAGAAGGCTCTACAATGAACACAGATGAGAAAAACTTAGTTATCCGAGTGTTAGAAATGCAAAAGGATCCAGCGACTCGTGAAACAGAAATGAGAAACATGGGGAAAACATTCTCTTATTTGGATCAAAACATCTTCCCTAAACTTCGTCGTTCTGAAATCAATGTTGTTTATGACAAAACAGGATACACAGATGAAGAGTTGAAAACACTTTCAACAACTACTCCAGAAATTTTGACTGTTGAAGAAATGTTGTTTGCAGCAACTTTGACAGATAACTTGGATACAAAGTTAGCTATATACAAAGCAGCACAATTGAAATTCCCTAACGATCACAGAGGATTCAACAACTCAGGTGGTATTTACTACATGAAAGGTGACATGGCGCAAGCAAAAACATCTTTTGAGCAAGCAAACAACAAAAAAGACAATTCTATTGCTAAAAACAACTTAGGTGCAATTGCTGGTGTTGCAGGAGATTATGACAAAGCCAAACAATTGTTGGCACAAGGTAAAGGTTCAGGTTCTGAGAACAATTACAATCACGGAATTTTGAATATCAAAGAAGGTAAATATGCTGAGGCAGTTTCAAACTTTGGTTCTGATGCATCATACAACAAAGCGTTAGCACAAATCTTGAACGGTAATGCGTCAGGTGGTCTTTCAACATTGAACAGTTCTTCTGACAAAGAAACAGGTCAAGGATATTACTTGAAAGCAGTTGCTTCTGCTAGAATGGACAAAATTGGTGATGTAACATCAAACCTTACGAAAGCAATTGCAATGGATTCGGCTTACAAAGCGAAAGCGAAAAAAGACAGAGAGTTTTTGAAATATGCTGAAAATAGCGCATTCCAAGGATTGTAAAATCTAAACTAATAACTTTAAAATCCTTCTTGGCTCGCCGAGGGGGATTTTTTTATGTTTCATAATTTCTCTACCTTTTGAGTCGTAAGGCCATCCTAATCAACAGTCCTCTATTGATCTAATGTATTTAAGAGAAAATTTCTTGTTTTATACCTTGGCTTTTTGCAACTTATAAAATTGATTTACATAAGGTTCTGGACCTCTAATAAAAACCAACTTGCCTGTTTTGTTCCTTTTTCACGAATTTTCAGAGCTCTTTCACTGATAGGAATAAATCCAAGCCAAAATTCCCTTTACCTCTGAAATGAAATGGATATCCTTCCTATGAAATGAAATCGACGTTAGCTAGATATTCTTCATAAATCTTTCGCTGTTCGGCCGCACACGCGATGGTTATTTGATTCTTGTTTGCAATTAAGACTTGAAGCATCGCAATAGATCGTGAAACATGTCCCCAACCCCAATTCAACGGAGAAAACAGAATTCGTTCATTCTTTATATTTTGATAGCCTTTCATTCGTTAATCTTGGTTAAATCTAAATAAAAAACATGCATCTGTGGATAGAATTGGACAATCGACCAAAAGCAATTCCAATTAATTTTTAACTTTAACTTTCAAAATACACAAATCAATTATGGACCAAAACGAATTTAATAAATACGCAACCAAACACTTGGGGATTAACTCCATGCATTTGGGACACTATATCGAATCATCCGTTACACCATACATCATTGAGGAACGCCCGATGAATATGACACAAATGGACGTTTTCTCGCGTTTGATGATGGACAGAATCATTTTCTTGGGTACAGGAATCAATGATCAAGTGGCCAATATCATCAACGCTCAGTTGTTGTTCTTGGAGTCAGTTGACCCGAAAAAAGATATTCAAATCTACTTGAACTCACCAGGTGGTGGCGTTTACGCTGGATTGGGGATTTACGATACTATCCAATACATCAAACCAGATGTAGCAACGATTTGTACAGGAATGGCCGCTTCAATGGGCGCCGTTTTGATGTGTGCAGGTACGAAAGGAAAACGTTCTGCTTTGAAACATTCACGCGTGATGATTCACCAACCTTTGGGTGGAGCGCAAGGACAAGCGTCTGATATCGAAATTACAGCTCGAGAAATTCAAAAATTGAAAAAAGAATTGTACGATATTATTGCTTTGCATAGCGGTCAAACCTACGATAAGGTGTGGGAAAACTCAGACAGAGATTATTGGATGACTGCCGATGAAGCGAAAGCATACGGAATGGTTGACGAAGTTTTGGACAGAGGACCAAAATAATTTCAACCCAAAATAGCTTAAAATTACGGGAAGCCTTCAAAAGCTTCCCGTTTTCATTTGGTGCGCACCCCTAATTATCCTTACTTTTGTACGATACTAGGCTTGGATGCGTTCAAGTATAAAAAAGATAAGGTGAAAAAAGATACAAGTTGTTCATTCTGTGGAAAAGGTCGTGATGATGTAGAATTGTTAATTGCTGGTGTAACCGGGCATATTTGCAACAACTGTATCACACAGGCGCACAACATTATTCAAGAAGAAGAAATGAATAGTCGTGAGCAAAGTACCGTTCACCCTGTCAACATACTCAAGCCAATGGAGATCATGGACAAACTCGATGAGTATGTTATTGGTCAATTGGATGCAAAAAAAGTACTTTCTGTTGCTGTTTACAATCATTACAAACGTTTGAATCAGCCCGTTAAGAAAGACGATATAGAAATTGAAAAATCGAATGTAATTCTCGTTGGAAGAACCGGAACAGGTAAAACCTTGTTGGCAAAAACCATTGCTAAAATGTTGAATGTTCCTTTTTGCATTGCTGATGCTACCGTTCTAACTGAAGCTGGTTATGTAGGTGAAGACGTTGAAAGCATTTTATCACGTTTACTTCAAGCAGCAGATTACAATGTTGAAGCCGCTCAAAACGGTATTGTTTTCATCGATGAGATAGATAAAATAGCGCGTAAAAGCGATAATCCTTCTATTACACGTGATGTTTCAGGTGAAGGTGTTCAACAAGCTTTATTGAAATTATTGGAAGGCACGGTTGTGAACGTTCCACCTCAAGGAGGTAGAAAACATCCTGAGCAAAAGATGATTCAAATCGATACCCGAAACATACTTTTCGTTTGTGGAGGTGCATTTGATGGAATTGAAAGAATTATTGCTTCTCGTGTAAACCGTCAAACGATTGGGTTTTCGTCTAACGATGAAGAACGAGTGGACGGCGAAGGAATGCTTCGTTACGTGAATCCTACAGATATTAAAACTTTTGGATTAATTCCTGAATTGATCGGTCGTTTCCCAGTGTTAACCTACTTGGAACCTTTGGACGCTGAAAGTTTGAAACGAATTTTGACGGAACCAAAAAATGCTTTGGTGAAGCAATATCTAAAATTGTTTGATATCGATGGAATTCAATTGACGTTCGACGGTCCGGTATTAGATTTCATTGTTGAAAAAGCAATAGAATTTAAGTTAGGCGCGCGTGGACTTCGTTCTATTTGTGAAGCCATACTTACCGAAGCTATGTTTGAATTGCCTTCGAGCGATATCAAAACCTACAAGGTAACGTTGGATTACGCTCGTGATCATTTCTCAAAATCGAAGTTGGCGAAACTAAAGGTAGCCTAATTCTTGAAAACGCATCTATATAAGGCGTTTATTGATTGGAACTTTAGCCGAGGCAAGGGTGCGATAGATTACAAAAGTTACGATTGATATTATTCCATCCGTATACATGGGAAACAGCAAGTTATTCGCGCTTCTGATTTTGCTTCTTTGGGCGATCCACACAAATTCAATCCAGAGGAATTATTACTTTCGGCACTATCATCATGTCACATGCTTTGGCATTTGCACTTGTGTGCAGACAATGGTATTGTTGTTTTGGAATACTCAGATAGTGCCAACGCGGTTATGATAGAATTTGATGAAGGTGGAGGGAAATTTGAGAAAGTAATTCTTCATCCAATAGTAACTATCAAATCTTCCGAAAAAGTGGATTTAGCCAAACAGCTTCATGCAGAAGCAAACAAAAAATGTTTTATCGCCAATTCATGTAATTTCCCTGTGGAACATGATGTGGTAGTGAATATTCCTTAACTACGACACCTTAAACTTACAATACTTTATCACGCTACCCCTTTCTGTAAAAAGTTTTTCGTAATGCGTTTTGATGTGGAAAATATCGCGTGTCACTTGATCAATATCGTCCGAAAGGTCGTTGTATAAATCCCAAGTAATCAAAAGCGGTTCGTATTTGCGTTCCTCAATTTCTTCTGTCGTGAATTCAAACAACAAATCGCTGTCTGTCTTTAGGTGAATGATCCCACCTGGTTTCAATAACTTACGGTATTTGTCAATGAAACGCCAAGATGTCAACCGTTTGTTTGGTTTTTTGGGTTGAGGATCAGAAAAAGTCAACCAAATTTCATCAATTTCATTCTCGGCGAATGATTCTTCGATAAAATCGATTTTCGTTCTACAGAACGCCACATTTTCCATTTCGTTTTCCAATGCGTCTGTTGCACCGATAAACATTCTGCTGCCTTTAATGTCTACTCCAATAAAGTTTCTATCCGGAAAATGTTTTGCCAATCCAACAGAGTATTCTCCTTTTCCACAACCCAACTCTAATGTAATCGGATGGTCATTTCCAAAATGTTCTTTCCACTCCCCTTTCATTTCTGAAACTTCGCCAATGGTTGGCTCAAAGAAATTTGGATAATCTTTAACTGCTGCGAAACGTCTTAATTTGTCTTTTCCCAAAACTTAGTTTAAAATGATTTTTTGACTATAATTGTCAGTCTGAATAAAGTATACTGCGCAGAGGAAATCACCAAATGGAATCTCAAAGCTTTAATTGAAGAAATTGTTTTCACTGTTTTACCATCCATTAAAACTGACTTTGGGCAGTACTAAAAAGAAGAAAAAGTAAATTAAGATATTTCAATTTCATAACCTGTGTGTTTTCGCATGTTCAATACACGACCATCATCAAAAAGCAGATATTGACCTTTGATTCCCATGAGCTTCCCTTCCACTAGCGATGTTTTGTCAAACGACAAACTCTTCACTTTAGTTGGGTATTCCAAAACAGGATAATTAATCGAAATAATTTCATCATTCTCAGAAAAGTATTCGGTCAAATCCGATGGCAATTGCTCGTGCAACGACCACTTCTCTTCTTCTAAATCGATTGTATCGTCGAACTCATTTTTAAGCATTCGTTGCCAATTCGTTTTATCCGTGAACATCGCTTTTAATTCCACTTCTAAGCGTCCAGCTTCATATCGATTTGGTGTTTCAGCAATTCGTATCGCTTCCATCGCCCCTTGGTCTATCCATCTGCTTGGCACATTCGTCGATCTCGTAACGCCCACTTTCACTCTATCGCTGGCAGCCAAATAAACCACATGCGGTTGATTGTGGTGTTTTTGCTCCCATTCCACATCTCTACCTTCGCCCAAATGTGCTCTGCACAATTCAGGACGAATAATACATTCTGCCGCTTGGGGAGCAGAAATAAAACAAGGGTAACAAAATCCTTCGCCAAAAGACTTTTTCGTTTGCTTTGCGCAATTTTGACATACAATCTTGCCGTCGAATTCAAGTCGAATTTCCTTTCCTATAAAATCATTAATCGCCAATCCTCCATTCCAATTCAAGGAGTACTGCACCTGACCTTCAAGGTCAACATACATTTTATGTAAAATACCCTTCATCTATTCTGGTAGGATGTTCATTTTTTCCGCAAAGTGATAACAATAATCTCTCAAGTCTGCCGTAATGTTCGCTTCGCCAGTAGCTTTTTCAAAGGTATCCGCCATCGTCAACAAAGTTTGATGAAAAAACTGCTTCATTTCTTCGATAGAAAGGTCTTTGGTCCAAAGATCCATTTTCATGGTATTTTTCTCTTTCGCATTCCAAAGTGCCAACATCAAACCTTTCGCCTCTTCATTCACTGCGCCTCCATCGGGTGCATCCCATTTCATGGCAATGGGTAAATTATTTTCATCCAAACCAATTTGGATTTTTATTTCTGATGTACTTTTAATCGTATCGCTCATTCTATTTTTAGTCTATTTCGTAGGCTGTTAAAATTTTATTGTATTTCGTTTTGAGTAGTTGCTCAAGAGTGATTTCATTTTCCTCCATATAGCTACGAACAATTTTCCATCCAAGAAATTGTCCCAAACGATCGGGTCCTTTTTCAGGTAAACCAGCAGTGAAAGGTCCTGGAGCCAAAATATTAATCGACTCGTCTTGATCTGTTTTGAACAACATTTTTTCCTTTTTCAAATATTGCCAAAAAGAGGCTTCATTTTCATTGGCCCATTTCAAATCCTCGGGTGAATAGCGGATGATTATATCGTCTGATTTATCTGGGAAAGACGCTTCCGTATAATAGAGAATCTTTCCCCAATTGATCATGTTTTCCGCTAAATTTCCTTCTTGCATGTCTACCAAATGCGTCATTAACCAATTGGCTAACGCATCGCGTTCCATATATTTCTCTTCAAAACCTTCTTTTATCCATTCGTAATAATATTGCGAAGGCAAACTTTGAATCAAATCATCATCGTGTCCCAAATATCTTTCAACTCCGATCATCAGGTCGTCTTGGGTGGCAAAAGCGCTACTTTGGAAAACTGTATTGGCAAAAATGATAGACCTCGGCATTTTCATCTTCGGAAAATGATATTTCAAATTGCGAAATCCTAGCGCTATGTTTTGGTGTTTCTCTGCTAGATTGGGAAATTTCTCTTGGATTCTCTTCTCAAATTTCAACATAAACGTATCCGATGCAAAATTGGCTATGTTGACTAAAATAGTACTGTCATCATCGTTTTCCAGACGAAGTCCAACACCCAGTTCGTACATATAGGCGTCATTTATTTCGGCCTTAAATCTCTTGTTCCAGTTCACCAATTCTTCAGGTGTAGAATGCACAAATATGGAATCCATATTATAATAGGCAATATTGACCTTCACATTAGCCGAATCAATGTCAAGAGGATCTCCCTTACACGATAAAAGCACTATAAGGAGTGAGATTGCTCCAAAACCCTTCTGTATTGACATTTTTAATGATTAATATTGCAATCAAAATTAATCAAAACTGAGGTTTTCTTCTTAATTTTAGTAGATAATTAAAAAATACTATGAAAATATATATATTACTTTCTTTAATAACAATAACCGGAACGGCCTTCGCTCAACCGGATTCAGACAATAAATTTCATGCTGGAGTTGGCATAACAACCGGAGTAAACTTAAACAAAGCGGCCACCAAACGTATGGAGGTGAATGGTGCAGGATCTGCATTCTGTATCGGTTTAGTTGCTAATTACGACCTAAGCAACACAATAGCCTTTTCTACTGGACTAGATATTTCATTTGAAACAAATAAAATCAAACCATCAGCAGACTTTGAAAAAAGCTATTATGAGTATGACGGTGATTCGAAAATTGAATTAAAAAAAGATGCTAATCAGGGTACATCAACATTGTACAATTGGACAGAAAGAAAACAAAAACCAGTTTACTTGACTTTGCCAACTATGCTGGCGTTTAGTACGAAATACTTTGGCGATTTTAAATACACAGCAAAGTTTGGTTTAAGAACAAGTTTTTTACTTGAGAATAAAATCAACGATAAGGGATTCACCTTTGATAACAATTTAGAGACTGGAACACCAAAGGCTTCTGACAACAACAACATGACTGCTTCCAGAGACATGATTCCAATTCGTTCTTCCGCTGGAATTGCTTTTGGTACAGAATGGAATTTTTCAGGATCTACTGCTCTTTGTGCTGAAGTTGGATATTACTATGGTTTCGTTCCTATTTACAACCAAGCGAAAGAAGAAAATAGAACACTTTACAACCAATCATCGCCTACTCGCAACTATTATCATAATGACATGACCCAAAGTCAATTGTTGTTTAAATTTAGCATGTTATTTTAAAAACAATGAATTTCGAAAAGGTTGCTAATCATATAACAAATTGGTTGACCGAATACGCGGTTTCTGCGAAAACAGAAGGTTTTATAATCGGAATATCTGGAGGAATTGATTCAGCAGTTACCTCAACTTTATGTGCCTTAACGGGGAAAAAAACAATTCTTCTTTCGATGCCCATTCGACAAACTATTGCCGAACATAATAGAGCGAAGAATCATATCCGTCACATGAAAAACATGTATCCCAATGTGGAAGAAATGGAAATTGATTTGACTCAAAGCTTTACACAATTGGAAAAGGATTTGCCCGCTTCGACAGTACATAATCATTTGGCCATGGCAAATACACGCTCTAGGCTGAGAATGTTGACTTTATACGCTGTTGCACAATCAAATTCATGTTTAGTTGCTGGTACGGGAAATAAAGTAGAGGATTTTGGCGTTGGGTTCTATACAAAGTATGGAGACGGAGGTGTTGACTTAAGTCCGATTGCTGATCTCATGAAAACAGAAGTTTGGTCGCTGGGGAAAGAAATAGGCGTCATTCAAGAAATTATTGATGCCAAACCAACTGACGGACTGTGGGAAGATGGGAGAAGTGACGAGGATCAAATTGGCGCTTCATATCCCGAATTGGAATGGGCAATGGAGTATATAGGAAGTGAAAATGGTTTAAACGAACGTCAAATTGAGGTCCTAAAGATTTATCGATCCTATAATTCTGCTAATAAGCACAAAATGAATCCCATTCCGGTTTGCACAATACCGGAGATCTAAACTAACATCCAAACTAACAAAAGACACAACATGAATCTACACCACTATACCACACTCTTGTTTTGCTTGCTGCTTACCTTTGCAAGTAGTGCACAAAAACGCGATTTCGACAATTATCAAACTTTGCGGTCTCAAGGTGAAATCCCAAAAGATTTCAATACGAGTACTCTTTCGAAAATCCAAGCAGATTTAGCTATTAGACGCGAGAATTTCACTACTGAAGAACAAAAAGAATTCACGGAAAGAATTCACATGTCGGTTGACGAATTACTCCAATCAGGTAAGGTTATTTATGGCGACGAAATCTCACAATACGTCTCAGATGTTGCCAAGATTCTATTAAAAGACGATCCCGAATTATTCGCTAAACTTCGTTTTTATACGGTTAAATCAAACATCACCAACGCGCTTTCCACCGACCAAGGAATTATTTTGGTTACAACAGGTTTAATTTCACAGATCACGAGTGAAGCAGAATTGGCGTATGTTTTGGCCCATGAAATTGTGCATTTCACAGAAAAACACACAATGGAATGGTATGAGTTTTCACAAAAAGAAGATGTTATTCGAAAGATGCAAGAAATGAGTGTGTATTCTCAAGACAAGGAATTTGAAGCGGATACAAAAGGAATTGATCTGTATTTGAAAGCAGGATATGGGAAAGAGAATATGACCACCCTTTTTGATGTGCTTGCCTATTCGTATTTGCCTATTGATGAAATTCCTTTTCCTGAAACGTATTTTAACTCAAGCATTTGTGATATTCCAAAGAAGAAATTTCCAACGGAACAATATGAAATTAAGTTAGACGAAAATTACGATGACAGACGAAGTACACACCCAAACATTAAAAGAAGAAAAACGAAGGCTTTAGAAACGGCAGATACTTTGGAAAATTGGGGTAAAGAAAACAACTTATTGGATACAGAACGGTTGAATTATGTCAGAACAATTGCTCGTTTTGAGCGCTTGCGCGATGATATGTTGGACAAAAGTTATGATCAGGCCATTTATACCATTTTTGTTTTAGAAAGAAAGTATCCTGAATCAAAATATTTGACAAGAATGAAGTGCCAAGCATGGTACGGACTTTCTCAACAATACGGCAGTTTCACAGATGATTATTATGATTATGAATATGACTATGACTATGACTATGAATATTACGATGACGATTTCGGATATGAGGGCGAAATTGCGAAATTCCAAGTGTTTCTTGAAAACATCAAAGGAATAGAAATCGCAACCTTAGCAATGAGAGTCGTTGAGGATAGTAGAGCTAAATACTCTGAAGATCCTGAAATACAAGAACTATGGAGACGAGCAGCGAAAGAATTGGTCATCAATCGCGAATTTGAGTTAGATGATTTTTCTGATGTTACTTACAACGAATATGTAAAAAATGCAGAAGAAGCTGATTCTTTAAAACCCAAGGTATTTACCGATGAGGAAATTGATAATTTAACGAAATATCAAAAAATTCGAAGCAAAAGAAAAGTGGCTGAAAAAATTGCCGTTTTAGATAGCACGAATTATTACAAATACATTATTTCTGATTTGATTACGAACGAAGAATTTATTGCACTCAATGAAAAATTCAAGGATTTTATGCCGGATGATGAATTCGACGATTACTATTATGACTACGAAGACGATTATGACTTATCTCGAAAAGAAAAAAGAGCGTTAAAAAAGGATCGAAAAAAAGAAGAGAAAAATTATGATGAAGTTGGTGAACCGGTTGATTTATCAACAATTATCATAATCGACCCTTTTGTTGCGCATTACGAAGCTGAACAAATTGAATCCGAAAAATCGGAGAAGTTACTCGTAACTTTTTCAGATGCCATTAAGGAAGTAGCGCAGGAGCGAAACATCAACTCATCTATTCTTGGAAAAGGAAATATGGGCACTTTAACAACAGAAAGTTTTAATCAAAAGTGTTTGTACGTCGATTTGATTGAACAATTGAACATGTACGATAGTTACGACGCTTTCCCTGTTGATTATACAGAACTTGACAATTTAGAAAAAGACCAAGAGAACAGAAAAATTATTTTCATTTCCTTGGTGAATAATCTGAAAGAAGCTGAATACAGCAGATACAGAAAGCCTTCTTTAAAAACGCGCATTAAAAGTGTATTCAAGAAAACACCAAATGCAAGTATGTACATTCTAATTATGGACCCGAAGACGAATGAGATTAATTTACAGAAAAATACCGTGTTTAAAAAAGGTGGATCAAAAAGTGAAATCAAAAAACAATTCAATAAACTTTTAGACACAAAAGTAGAAGTTGAAGACGAAGAAGGTCTTGATTATGAGGAAGAAATAATAGAAGAGATGGAAGAAGACATACCGCCTCCTCCACCACCAGTGAAAGAAGACGACAAATAAGAATAAAGAATTAAGCGACCCATTTTATGATAAAACTTTTACCACTATTATCGTGTCTATTCATTATGTTCAGCTCGGTTGTTTGGAGTCAACAAGATTTCAATAATTTCAAACCACTAGTTTCAAAAGGCGACATTCCTGAAGATTTTTTCGTGCGCACATCATCGAAAGTTGAGCAGGACATGAAAAACCAGAAAGAAGATCTAACACAAAAAGAACAGAAGATTTTCTTAGAGGGAGTGCATTATGGTATCGATGAGATTCTTCAATCGGGATTGGTAATTTATGGTGATGATATCTCAAATTACGTAACCAAAGTCGCAAACAAGCTCCTTGAAAAAGAGCCTAAACTAAGAAATGAACTTCGTTTTTATACCATTAAGTCAAATGTTACCAATGCATTCTCGACAGATCAAGGAATAATAGTGGTTACCACTGGTTTGATATCACAAATTACTTCTGAGGCACATTTAGCGTACATTTTAGCCCATGAGATCACCCATTATACCGAAAAGCATGTTGTAGAAGGATTTGAATACAGAACCCGAAACAAAGGGGTGAATAGCCAAATAGAGCAATTGAGTATCTATTCGAAAGAAAAAGAATTCGAAGCAGACAGTCTTGGGATCAAATTATTCAATAATGCCGGTTATTCACGAAACTATCTAACTTCTACGTTTGACGTTTTGATGTACTCCTATTTACCAATTGATGAACTCAAATTTCCAAAAGATTATTACAACAACAACTTATGCTTTGTCCCCAAATTTATTTTTGCCGATAAGGATTATGAAATTAAAGTAGAGGAAGATTATGACGATAGTAGAAGCAGTCATCCGAACGTACGCCGCAGAAAAGATAAGGCGACAAGTATTGCCGTTACCTACAAAAATTGGGGTGAAGTTTCCAATCACTTTGGAGACAAGGAATTTAATTACACCCGCGCTTTAGCTCGCTTTGAAAGAATTCGGACGGACATAATCAACTATCAATATGCGAATGCGCTTTACACCATTTTCATATTGGAAAAAGAGTATCCGAATTCTCTTTATTTACATAGAATGAAGGCTCAATGTTGGTATGGTTTGTCGATCGTAAAACACGCCAATCGCATAAACAGAAGTGTGATGACCAACAAAGAAATGGAAGGCGAAGGTGCGGCGATGCATGCTTTCATTAAGAACTTAAAAGAACCTCAATTGGCTAGTTTAGCAGCTCGTATTGTGGAGGATTGTAGACTCGCTTTTCCGGAGGATGCAGAATTGAAAGAATTAGGGAAACGGACCAATTACGCTTTATTTGAATCGGATAATTTCGTCCTTTCAAAATATAAAAAGATTGATTTCACTACAGCAATGGAAAAAGTTATTGATGCAGATACTTTGCGAGTAGATGCTGAAGTTGCAGATCCACTTGAAACTAAGAAACTATCAAAATACGACCGTATCAGAATAAAAACAACAGGAGAAATAACGTCAGCCTCCATTGATAGCAGTGATTTTCATTATTACATTATTCCTGATCTAATTGAAAACGATGATTTTCTGAAGCTATATGGCGAATATCAAGATAATATTGAAAGAGAAGAAAAACTCGAAAGGGAATACATCGCAATGTCTCGCTCGGAACGTAAAAAACATATAGAAAACAAACAGTCTGAAAGAATAACTGGGTTAGAAGAATTTGTTCTTGTTGATCCTGCTGTTATTTCGTATAAAAATGGAAAAATAGATTTGCCAGGCTCAGAAGCAATGGAAGAGAAATTCATTGATGGATTTGAGTTTGTGACAGATCAACTCGATATCAGAATGACCACAATTGGCAAAGGAAATCTTGATAAAACTGGTACAGTAGGCTTCAACAATAAAAGCTTTTTCACCTCCATGCTTATTCAGATGTCTATTGCAGATGACTTAGATGTATTTCCTGTAGACTATTCTCAAATCGATAAGATCAAAGATGAATTTGGGACAAACAAATTAGTTTTCTCAGTTGTAGAGCACTCCTATAGACCTCAAATCAGTCCAAGTGCACTTTATTTCATCCTCTTTCCTCCTGGTTTTTTAGCGTATTTACCCGTACCTTTTATTAAAGGAAATGAAACAGAATTGAATTTGATCGTAATTGATTTGGACAAAGGTAAAGTCATAACTGGAGCTAATTATTACTTTCAGGAACCGTTGAATCAATTTAGTATTGAAGCGAGGTTATATGATATTTTCCACCAAAAAAAGAAGTAATAAGATGAATACTGTAAAATCAATTTTTATCTCCCTTTGTTTGCTTGGATTGAGCGAAAATAGCTATGCACAAAACAGTGGATTTATTGGCAAGAAGAACATTCTCAGCGTAGATGGTCGATTTTTTGTTCCCGTTTTTCACAATTTTGGAAAAAATGAATCTAAAAAGTACAAGGCAAATGGTGAAGCTTTTGAGCCTGCTAGAAATTTACTAAACTCAGGAATTAATATTACCGTGGGAAGAACATTAACGAATGGAATGGCATTTTTGATACAAGGTAATTATTCACGCTACAAAATGTACGCTCCCAATTACGTTTATCACAAGGATATAAACGATTATCCAAATTCTTTCCAGATTAACAAATCCACTTTTTTTCAAGGCCAGTCTATGGGGATTATGCCTATAATAGAATTTGCTGGAACAGGTGGTATCCTCCCAATTGGAATTTCTCATCAAATCGGTATCGGATTTTACAAAAATACAATGCGCAATACCAATTATCTTATTTTAGCACAAAGTACGAGCTACTCAAGTAGCCAAACCTTAGATTTGTTTACCACGGAGGATATTACCAATCTTGATTATCTTACGATTAAATCTTATTCGTTCATGTATAAGTTCAATCTTCGTATCCCAATTACACGGTCGCTGTTACTCAATGTAGGAATGCGATACAACATTAATAGAACAAAACCAGTGCCTTACCAATACGATTCGGCAACTATCGACAATCATTTGATTCCCCAATTTAATTTCAGAGACATGGTGGCTGCGGCACATTTGAATAATCTAGTTTCACTTGAAACTGGAATCAGCTTTGTATTTTAAGCTTCCGGAGCCAATCTCAATACAATTCCGTCGATAGAATCATCAACGTGAATTTGACAACCCAAACGGCTGTTCGGTTTCACAAAAAAAGCTTGGTCCAACATGTCCAATTCGGCATCGGATTGCTCGGGTAATTCGTGATCAGATTCCAAATAACATTGACAAGTAGCACACATAGCCATTCCTCCACATTCACCTAAAACAGGTAAGTCGTATGCCTTACAGACCTCCATGATATTCATGCTCATGTCTGTTGGAGCGACCAATTCGTGTTGCTCACCTTCCCTATCAATAATGGTTACTTTAACTTCTTCCATGAAAATTTAATTGCTGCAAAAATAAGGAATTCCCTTAATTATAAATACGGAGTTTTGAAGTTCCATCCCAAATCGTTTGATATTGACGCAAACCAAAATCTGAATTGGAAATTGGAGAACCGTCATACAAAGAAAAAGAGGCAGTATTGCAGGTATCCAAAAGTGTTAAAAAATTGTTCACATCTGGAGTTAAAGGTTGAGGACAATCCCCATTTACGTCAGCTGGAGAATGTCTATCGAAGGCAACGAAATCATCGATTCCTCTTCTATATACAATAACTCCACGTGAACCTCCATTTGCATAAGCATATCCGCTGACACCCGTCAAATTAATATAAGAAGGTAAATTAATGTCGATCGTTATGTCCAATGCATAACTTGGAACAGGATGAGGATTATTCTTTTTACAACCTAAACTTGTTATTAGCAAAATCAAACATAAAATAATTCCTACCTTCATATCGTTATTGTTACAGCAAAGATAAGATGAAAACGTTATTTAAAATTAGTTTATTGCTTTTGATCTGCTTTATAGCGCAAAACTCGGTCTATGCTCAAAAAAGCAAAAACCCTACCTCTGTTGGAGAAGCCGAAAAATTACTAGCCAAAAAGAATAAAAAGAAAAATAAACAGGCGAAAAAGGCGATGAAAGGAGCCATAAAGAACTTCGCCAATATGCAAACGAAAGAATTCAAGCAATCATTGAAACGAAACAAGAAACGCCATAAAAAAGAAGCCCGACGTAAAAAACGTCAAAATCGTTAGTCATCGATGCCCAATAATTCCTCAGTTGCCTCTTCCCAATTCTCCATTTCTTTGTCTAAATCTGACTTTTTATTGGCGAATTTCTCGAGTAGTGCTGCGGCTTTGTCCTCGTCGCTGTAATCCATTTTTTCAACTTCTTGTTGTAACAAATGAATCGCTTTTTCCAAATCTTCAATGGATTCTTCAGCCTTTTTAATACGATTGCTTAACTGATTTTTTCTCCGTTTCTGTTTTTTCTGATCTTCGTATGATAAATTGGAAACAGATTCCGTTTTTTGCTCTTTTTTAGGAGCTTCGGTCTTTAAAGAAACTGTATCTTTTTTAGGTGCATCTTGTGCAGCTAATTTTCGTTGCAAGAATTCTTGAACCGAGAAATGATGTATTTTCAATGCTTTGTCTTCGATATCCCAAATTCTATTCGTCAAACCGTCCAAAAACTCTCTATCGTGTGATACAATTACAAAAGTTCCTTCGTAATTAATCAAAGCATCTTTCAATACTTCCTTGGATTGCAAATCGAGGTGATTGGTTGGCTCATCCAAAATCAAGAAATTAGATGGACTCAAAAGCAACTGACAAAGCGCTAATCGAGTTCTTTCTCCACCTGATAAAACAGATACTTTTTTATCAACATCTTCACCCGTAAACAAGAAGGCGCCAAGGATACTTCTCAAACTATTCCGGATCGCACCTTTGGCAGTTTCATCAACAGTTTCATAAATCGTCTTAGTCTTGTCAAGCATTTCAGCCTGATCCTGAGCGAAATAAGAAATGTTTACATTATGCCCATATTCTACCTTTCCTTCTCCATCAACTGAATTCATGATCCGTTTCAAGAGAGTAGATTTACCAACACCATTCGCCCCCAAAAGAGCAATTTTCTCGCCTCTACCGACAGTCAAATTGATGTTTTCGAATAAGGTTTTATCGCCATATGTTTTCCCCATATCCGTCATTTCAAGCACCCATTTTCCGGGTTGATGACTCAATGGAAACGCAATTTTCATTTTGGCAACAGAATCATTATCCACTTGAATAATCTCGGTTTTATCTAATTTCTTTATCAAAGACTGGGCAAATGCAGCCTTATTTTTCTTGGCACGAAATTTATTGATGAGTTCTTCCGTGTGCTTAATATCTTTTTCTTGTTGCTTTTTAGCACCTTCAAGACGTTCGATTTCTTCTGCTCTAGCCAATTTGTATCTTGAATAGGAAAAAGGAAAATCCAATAATCTACCTTGACTAATTTCCAACGTTCGTTTAGTTACGTTATCTAAGAATAATCTATCGTGAGAAATAACGACCACTGCTCCGTCAAATTTTTGCAAATACCCTTCTAACCAGGCAATTGAAAGGATATCCAAGTGATTTGTCGGCTCATCTAATAAAATGACATCTGGAGCATTGACAAGGATGCGTGCCAATTCAGCTCTCATTTTCCAACCACCAGAGAAAGTATTCAAGGGACGTGGTAACTCTTCATCTTGAAATCCTAAACCTTTTAAAGCACTCGTGATTTTTTCTTCCCACTGGAATCCTTCAAGGATATCGAATGAATGATTCAAATCACTCATTTCATCCAACATAGAAAGGTAACTTTCTGATTCATAGTCTGTTCTTGTAACGAGATCATGATTAATCTTATCCAATCTTTTTCTAATTCTATTCAATTCAACATTTGAATCGTTCAAAAAATCAAAAACAGAATTGGTTGAATCAAGAAGTAAATCCTGACTTAAATAACCGATGGTCGTATCTTTTGGTGAATGGATATTTCCTTCAGAAGGTTTATCTTTTCCAGATATTAGCTTAAGTATAGTCGATTTTCCAGCTCCGTTTTTTCCCACCAAGCCAACTTTATCGCTCTTATTTATTTGAGCAGTAATGTTTTGAAATAAATATCCTGTAGGCAGGAAAACGCCCAGATTGTCCAATTGAATCATGCTGCAAAGGTACTACGTTCTTTAGGACAACAAACCCTTTATGGGATAAAAATTTAAATGACCTGCCATCAGCAATTGGCTTTTGCAAATTAGACCAGGAAGCCACAAACCTCCAATAGCCAAAAGCCGACAGGTCATTTATACCCATTTGGGTCAATATTGCCAAACATCCGATTCTACCGTTCGAATTTCCTCTTTGATTTTTTCGGCTTCTAATAATGCGTCAACACCGGTTCTATATGATTCTATTGCTCTATCTGCCGTATTGCTTTCCTTGTAGATTACAGCACTAAATCTACGTTTCCAAAACAAATCGTCGAAACTCATCCATTGTGAATCATTTCTTTCATTATAGACATTGTAATTATTCAGAACATATCTCATATGTGGGAAGTACAGCCAAAACAGTTCTTTAACACCAACGATTATTTCGTTTCCATTTGCATCAAAACCTTTTTCTAAAACGACTGGCGCTATTGCGATAATCCTTCTATCGATGGCTGACCGGTTTTTATCAAAAATCCAATCTTCTTTGATTCGGTACTGAACAATATCTTTCGAGGTATACCAAATCGTATCGCGTGGTTCGTATTCAAACGTTTTATCTCCGTTTGCTAGAGTTATGACTCTAGGTTCTCCAAATTCATCCGTCAAAGGAATATCACTTTGTTCGCCCAATCTTCCAAAATAACTGGTTAAACTTTCTCTATAAAGCGAATCCGTATAAAAATTACCTCCTGGAAATCCAGATTCAATCGGATATTTCAGTTGATCTCCATCATACTTGCCGAAAAGATTATTGACATTATAGGGCGAAAAGGCCTTGATATTTCCTGCGAGAACATTGCATCGAATTATCGTCCATAAACTGACTTTATCTTGACTTGTAATCCATGTTCCATTCGCTGTAATTTCATCTAATGGATAGTACAAAGGTTGGTTTATTTTTTCCCTCATGTCAATATATGACCACACCCGCTTACTCCAAGCAGCATCAGCTTCTCGAATATAGGTATACGGAACAATAGTTTTCGTTGCGACATTTTCTTTTGAATAAGAACCATCGAGTATACCTCCCTCAGTATAATTGGTTTGTCCACAAAAACAGTTTTGAGCACTTCCGTTTACAGAAATTACAAGGCTAAAAAGAAAGATTAAAAGAGCTGATTTCATATCTAAAAGGTTTTAGATACATAACTCTACCATTCTTCTTTCGTTACAAGAAAAAGTTCACTTCGTAAAAAAAGGAAACCTTTCGATCTCCTTTTCCTAATAAAATTATATCAATTTAGAATTCCCATACGTCGTGTTCGATAGTACGTATATCTTCTTTGATTTTTTGACTTTCCATCAATGCATCAATACCCGTTCGGTACGTTTCAACTTTTCGGTCATATACACTACTTTCTTTGTAGATCGTAGCATTAAAACGACGTTTCCAGAACAAGTCATCAAAACTCATCCATTGTGCATCATTTTTTTCGTTGTATACCAAATAGTTGTTGAATACAAATCGACAGTGAGGGAAGTACAACCAGAACAATTCTTTTGTTCCTCTGATAGATTTTGTTCCATCCGCCAACAATTCAATATCATTCACCACTGGTGCTAGAGCAATAATTCTTACATCCAATACTGAGCGCTCTTTATCGAAGAACCAATCTTCCTTGATTCGATATTGAACGATATCCTTTGAAGTATACCAAACGGTATCTCTGTCCGGATAAACATATTCTTCGAATCCATCAGATGTCATTCGAACCAGAGGCTCACCATACTCATCCGTCAAAGGAATATCGCTTTGCGCAGCCAATTGACCAAAGTAATACACCAATTTCTCTCTAAATGCTGAATCTGTATAGAAATTCATTCCAGGTTCGGGATCTACTGGGTATTTCAATTGATCACCATCCTTTTCACCGAAAAGGTTGTTTTCACTGAAGGGCGAAAACAAACGCAAATCACCGTTAAGTACGTGATTACGAATAACAGTCCACAAACTCCAACGTTCTGCATGACGTATCCATGTTCCATTGGCCGTGATTTCGTCCATTGGATAGTACATAGAGTGATTGATTTTCTCGCGCAAGTCTATATATTCCCAAGCACGTTTACTCCAAATCACATCAGCCTCACGAACGTATTCGTATGGAATCATCTTCTTTGTGGGAATATGCTCCTTGATGTAAACACCATCAACAATTCCATCAGCTGGAACATTGACAGGACCACCATTAAGTTCAGGTTGTGCAAAAAGGACACTTACAGAACCAATAGCTATTAAACTTAAAAATAGACTTTTCATAATATTAAATTTTATACGAGCCACCTTTCTTGCGCATCACGCCGTCAGGTCCTCTTACACTCGTCATGATACCAATTATAGTACCCGGCTTAACTTGTCTTAACAAACTTGAAGCCGGTCCAGAAAGTTTACCACCTTGACCTCTTGGCGGAGCCATAGGGTTTCCAGGTACAGCCAATTCCCAATTAATAATGGAAAAGCTTGCTTTCAAAGGAATTTCGGGTGGATATTTTGCAAACAAACGAGTTTCAGCTTTTGACGCTTTTTCTCCACTTTTCGCAGCCCCAAAATATAATTCTGGATCTGGAAGTCTAGAAATTCTGAAAGGGAAACTTCCCAATCTTACTGTTTTATTTGTAACAGACGATTTGCCTGAAACGGTGATAGAACATTCACGTCCTCCTCCTGGATTTGCAATCCATCCATTTCCAGATTTTGATAAAGAAACTCCACTACCTTGTAAAATTGTTTGATCATATCCCGATGCTACGGCTTCCACTTTGTTAGCATAACCTCTGTATAATACATTCAATTCAGGAAGAGAAACGGTACCACTAGGTTTCATGATTTTCACTGTTTTTTCCCAAGGCATTGTTTTTGGAACTCCAGATTTGTTACGAATCGTGATATTTCCTTTCAAGGTCATTTCACCACCGCCAGAAGCTCTTGTTTTAATATACCCTTTCCCTTCTTTCACATCTGAAATAGTTGAACCGTTATAAGTAACAACTGGTTGCTTATCTGAATCGTAAGCGGCCATTAATACTTGCAACTCAATCTCATCACCTGAGTTCGCTAATTCTGGGCCATATGCAAGGGCCATAATTTTGTTGAAAGAGTATTCTCCACCTCCAACTCTTGAACGAAGTAGTGCAATTGCATCTGCTCTAGCTGCTAATATATCCTTTTGCATAGAAGATAATGATGCAATAGCGGCTACTGATGGAGAGTGGTCAAATGTTTTACCAATCCAATGTACCCCACTTTGCCCATGCACTTCAGAAAATTCTTCTTTTGTTAAACCAGCATAGATTTTTTTAATTGCCTCTTTATCATCTTGCGCCACATTCGATTTTTTGATTGCGGCATCAATTTGATCCATCAGGTCTTTCTGATCCTTAAACTTGGTAATAGATGGAGCTTTAAAGCTGTATTGAGGAGCGCCATCACCAGAGCCTTTGTATTTAGCGATAAACTCTGTCAATTCATTACGGTAGCCATTGTAGCTATTCCATAATTCGATTCCTTTACCAGTTGGTTTTTTAATATCGGTAGCATCACCAATCATGATACGCATTGCATCATCATACTTATCTTTACCATTTACTTTATCCAGGTCCATACGAGCTGGTTTAATGGGGTTAGCCTTCGTGTATGCTGTTAAAATAATATTGCCTGGACCTTTTTTATCCACGTCTTCACCTGTTTCTTTCAAAATTTGAACTTTGATCTCATCAATCATAGCGATCCGTTTCGCCGTGAATTTATCGATCTCTTCTACCATTTTGAAAATTCGAGCTGCTTTTGCCGCTCTATCCGGTTCAGATTTATCCAACGCCGTTTCTTTCAATTCAGAACTTTTTTCGTTTCCGCGAAAGAATTCTGTCAAGTTTGCTTTTTGGATATTCTCCTCAATTGCAACGAAAGCATCTAATATTGATTTGGAAACGTTTAGAGCCAGAAGTGCAGTGAGTACCAAGTACATCATACCAATCATCTTCTGTCTAGGGGTTTCTTTTCCTCCTGCCATTTTGTTTAGTTTTTATGGTTATACAATTTCAATTTCAAAAACTTACGCCTTTGTAACTGTCATTGCTTTCAACATGTTACCATAAACGGTATTTAAGTTCGTCAAGTTTTTAGACATAGTCGCCATATTCTCCTTGTACAATCTTGTATCCTCAGCAGATGCAGACAAGTCCTCCATCATTTTGGTAACTTGACCTTGGAATTTCTCAGTTGCTTCTAAATGAGCAGATGAACCTTTCAATTGTAATTCATAAACATTGTTCAATGCGCCTAAGTTTTTAGAAACTTTTTGCATTTGTTCACCGAATGATTCACCTTCTTTTTGAGCTGACGTCATTCCTGCAATTGCACTAGAAGCTCTATCATAAGAATCAGACAATGTAGCTACTTTTTCAGCAGCAGAATTAAGACTGCTTACGTAAGAATCTGTTGCAGCTGCAGCAGTTGTTACGCTTTTCAATGAAGCTGCGTTATCTCCTAAAGAACGCATTCCATCTCCTAAACGTGTCAATAATTCACTATCAATTTTTGCTTCTTCAAGCATCTTGTCTAAATGTTCAGTTACACCCGTTCCAGATCCACCACGGCCTCCTCTTGCCATTGGTAAAGCTTCGTGATCTAACTCGTCTGAATGACCTAATGCCAATTCTGGGTATACTAATTCCCAATTTGGATCCTCATGTATAGGTTCAAAGGCAGAGAAGAAGAAAATAACCGCTTCCGTTCCTAGTCCTATGATAAGCATTAAATCTGCAAAAGGCCAGTGCATGATTTTAAATAGTGCACCGATAATAACGACTGCTGCACCAATACCGTACAACTTCGCCATAAAATTTTTCCATCCTTTACTTCCTGGTTTCATAATTGTTTTTTTTAAAAGGTTTTTAATTAAGGTTATTTATTTACTTCAGTTGTATATCTGACTGTATTTCTTCACCACCCTCTCTCGAGAAGTCACGTCCACCGCGACCTAAGTGAGTCATTACATTTCGATAACCAACAAAAGATTTTGAAGAATCTTGGTACTCATATGAACGTGTACCATTATGCAAATAATATCCGATGTCTTTCCAAGAACCACCACGGGTTACTTTCCGCTTCATGCTCGGTGGATCCCAATCCATTGCGTCATAACGGTGATCTGTATTTAGATCGTTTGAAAATTCGTACATCGATTCATCGTAAGCAGTTTCACACCACTCAGCAACGTTTCCGGCCATACAATACAATCCCCAACCATTCGGGTTATAAGAATATACTTTTACAGTATGGAATCCTCCGTCTTCGAAGTATCTGCCACGCATTGGTTTAAAGTTCCCTAAGAAACAACCTGCTTCGTTACGAATGTAAGGTCCACCCCATGGATATGGCGAAAGCGCTAAATCACCGCGTGAACCTCTTTCCCACTCACCTTCAGTCGGCAAACGGAAATCATTCACAAAAATCTCACCCATGCTCAACAGCCAACTGTTCAACAACTGTGTTCTCCATACCGAGAAAGCACGAGCTTGTTGCCAAGTTACCCCAACAACAGGATAATTATCATACGCTGGATGCCAGAAGTACATGTTTGTCATTGGATCGTGGAATGAATAGGTGAAATCACGTACCCAACATAAAGTATCTGGATAAACATTGATAATCTCATCAATAATAAAACGTTGACGATTTTCATGACCACGAATAGCATTGTTTTGACCTTTCTTGTTGAAATACCCCATATCCTTGTCTAAACCTTCAGGTTCGCCTGAAAACGGATTTGGTGGATTATCTAAAGTACGGTGTTCATCTACTAAAAGATTTCCTTCATTATCGTATCCATCACGAACAATATTTACACGGCCACGTTGAGCAGCAGCGCGCAAATCAATCCAGTAGTATCTATACATCAACTTACGCGTATCAATTTCACGTCTTTTATAAAAACGCTCCGGTTGTGGATAATACATATCGGCCAACAAAGGAACTAGTTCTGGATCAGAGTAATCAAATTGTCTATCCCAGTTCAATGAGAAGATTGGATAGTTTTTATCTCTGTTCAATTCTCTATCAGAAGGATCAAATTCGACATACTCTAAGCCACCCTCATCAAAATACTCATCTGCGTAGTTGATGTATCGACTTGCTTCGTCATCATCCTCCATGTTATAATAGATCTTGTCCATTGCAAGTGAGTCACGAACCCAATACACGAATTGGCGATATTCATTATTTGAGATTTCTGTTTGATCCATATATAAAGCTTGGATCGAAACAGTTTTTGCACGTGTTTGATGCAAAAAGGGCATATCTTGGTCGTTCTCACCCATCGCATAGGAACCTCCAGGTACATATACCATGCCATATGGTATCTCAGGAATATACATTGGTCTACCGGCTACGCCAGTTACATGTCCAGTCCTTAAGCTACAGGCTCCAAGCACAGAACCTACCAACACTAATATCATTAGTCTTTTCATTCTACCTCTTATTTAACAGTTTCCATCAATCGATTTACAATCTACAGGGTTTACTTAATATCGACATAACGGAGTTTAATCCAAATTGGTTACAAATCTCGTTAAAAAAATTTAATCTACAACCATCTTGGATGTTTTGATGGAGTTTTTGGCGGAGGTGGAATGAAGTAACAGTACTTCACAAACAACTCATGCGTTCCATTTGAAAAACTTGCCAATTTATTTACAGTTAAGTCATATGAATAACCAGCAGTCCAATTATTCATTGACCCACCTATCATAAAGGCTAGGGCATCAGATGAACGGAAAGTGATTCCTCCATAATATTCCATTGTAGAGTTTGCACTCATTATATATCTAGCATTCCAATCAGAAGAAAATTTAACAAGATCTGTTCTCATTATAACATTTCCTTCAATTTTACCTGGACCAATATTTTGCGGATGTTTATATCCACCCATAACATAGTAGTGTCTGGCTGCATTATAGGATTGCACACCACTCAAACTATTGTCTGTATTAAATTTTTCAGAAAGTCGAGTTGCAGAAAGGTGCGTTGATGAAATTCCAGCATAATAACCTTGATTTCCTTTCCAATAAGCACCAAAATTTAAGTCTAAACCTGATTTTGAAAATCCGATTGGTAATTTATCATCAAATAAATTAGTTGGCGGCACCCAGTCTGGCTGCATTCCCACATTGATCAACCCTACCCCAATTCCTACTCCTAAAACTCCATAGTTGGTATACACCGGATATGAATAATTCAGGGTGACGTTGTTTTGACGAACAAAACCAATAGCATCATGATAAAAGGACATTCCTAGTCCACCTGGTATTGGTAATAAATTTTCCAAATTTGCTTCTACGTTAAAAACGAATGAATTTGGTGCGCCAGAAACTTTATCCCATTGATTTCTATAAATCATAGTTCCACAAACACCATCGTCAAGACCTGTTTCCCCTGGATTCAGGCTCATTTTATCGTACATCCAGTGTGTGAGAAGCTTATCTTGCTGTGCAAATGATGACCCTATAGCCCCAACAAAAAGTAGCATAAGTAAATTTTTGGCTTTTACCATTGTAATCTGCTGTATTAATGTGTTTTATAGTCATTTCAGGTCCAAACAGACCGAAATTACAATGCTAAAATAAAGAAATATGTTTAATAACGAAATTATATTTTGACTTCACACAATGAATTCTATTAATCTGTTAAATTTTTCACCCAAGCTTTTGATACGTTTTCCACCATAAATCGGGAATTTCATTTCTCATGGCCAATTCATAATCGCTATGATCACATGGCACTAAATGATGACGATTGTACTTCTTGCCTTGTTCTGGCGGGTATGGCACTTCCATCCACCATCTTTCAGATTTATTACTTTTCAGGAATACTAGTTCATCCTCCGAGAAATTATCTAGGTGAACTGAAAAACGAACATAGTCTTTTTGTGAACCTATTGGGAAATCACCCATTCTTTGTGAATAACCTTCAATAAAATACCAAATGATCTGAGCGACTAAATGATTTGCACAATCTGCGTCTTCCTTTGGATGAAGGTTAAACAAGCCCAAGGACGTAAGCTTGTCACTTATTCCAGCATACTTTGCTATTTGACATATTTGATCTGCGTACAAGCCATTCGGACTATCATGACTAGCCGATTTAAAATCTGAACTCCGTATAGATTCCATATCGATTGAGAGAATGTCCGTATTTCGAATATGCGGTTCCGCTTTTTTAAAGTCAGAGTTGAACTCCCCAAGACGACAAACATCGAAATACAATTTTTCATACAACTCCAACTCATCTTTACTTGCGAAAAGGGATTGACAGCCGATATTAGCAAAATTAAACAAATAACAAGGTCTTTGTAGGAGAAGATGACTCAAATAACTTTTGGAAGAAAAGGGTTCTTCAATATTACCAATGTCCAATTTCGCGTCAATTGAACAGACATTGACGAGTTGTTCTAGCTGCTCGTAACCTTGATACATTCCATAAGTCAAATCCTGCGAACCACCTATAATTATTGGAATGATATCTTTTTTGATGAGCGTCGAACAAACTTTGGCAATGGCGAAATACGTGTCAATGATTGTTTCTCCGGGTAGCATTTGTCCCAAATCGTAAATATTCGTATTCCAAAGGACACCTGGGAATAATTTATAGAGGTGTTTTCGAAACGAATCGTCGAACTTACCTTCAAATCTTGCATCACCATTTCTAAATTCGGGAACATAAAAAAGGGCTATCCCTTTCTTTTCCATTTCAGGAAAGTTATCCTCCGTATGAATTTCGATTTTAGATCCAAGGGTATTTTCTGCAATTGCTGCCAAGGATTTTATAGGTGTGAAATATATTTCAAGATCTTTCATCTTCATTTTTTTGTAAAAATAAAGTCAAAAGTGACCTGAAATAAGATCGAATCAAGAAAGAATCAAGATGAATGCGTGAATAACTTACTTTTTGGCCGTTTTCTTCCCTGCAGGTTTCTTTTTAGCGGTCTTTTTCTTCGGTTTTTTCGCTTCAATCATTTCCTCCACCTTTTCAAGTGTCAAGGCATCAACGTTGAATGTTTTCGGAAGTTCGATCTTCAATTTACCTTTCACAATATTGAAACGACCCCATCGGGCTTTCTGAACTGAAATTCCTTCTTTTTCCCAATTGTGAATCATTTTATCGATTTCTTTCTGCTTTTTCGTTTCAATCAATTCTTTGATATCCGCTTTTGAAAGATTATCGAAATCGTATTTTTTATTCACGTTGATGAATATCTCATTCCATTTTATAAACGGTCCAAAACGACCAGTACCTTTTTGCACAGGTAACCCTTCGTATTTTGCAATTGGAGCATCAGCTTCCAATTTTTCTTTGATCAATTCGATTGCACGATCAATTTCTATGCTGCCAATATCTTCCCCCTTCGGAATGGAGACGAACATTTCTTGGAACTTGACATATGGCCCAAATCTTCCAAGGGCTACAACTACCTCTTCCCCTTCAAAAACACCAAGATTTTTCGGAAATTCGAATAATTCTAATGCTTCTTCTAAGTTGATTTGATTGATGGATTGTCCAGTTCTGAGAGATGCAAATTGAGGCTTCTCACCATCTTCTTGCTCATCGCCTATTTGCACCATTGGTCCGAATCGACCGATACGAGCGATAATTTTACGCCCAGATTTCGGGTCTTCACCTAAGGCACGTTCACCACTTGCTCTGTCTGAATTTTCAAGAGTATCCTCAACGGTTGCATGAAAGGGAGTGTAGAAATCATTAATCATTAATGTCCATTCCTTTAAACCGTTCGCAATTTCATCGAATTCGGCTTCTACTTTTGCGGTGAAATTATAGTCTAAGATTTTTCCGAAGTGCTCTGTTAAGAAATCCGTTACGACAATTCCAATATCTGTTGGAGACAATTTATTTTTATCTCTGCCAGTAATTTCGGTTAACTCTTCAACTTTGACACCGTCATCTGTTAAAGTTAATACGTTGTAAGCTCTTTCTTCCCCATCACGTTCTTGCTTTTCAACATACCCTCTTTTCTGAATAGTTGAAATAGTTGGTGCGTAAGTCGATGGACGTCCAATTCCTAATTCTTCTAATTTCTTTACAAGCGAAGCTTCTACATAACGCGCTGGCGGACGGGTATATCGTTGTGTTGCTCTCACCCAGTTTCTATCCAAAGCATCGCCTTGCGTAACAGCAGGAAGAAGATTCGATTTTTCGTCATTTTCTTCATCATCGTCATCATCGACATTCGATTCTAAATAAACACGTAGGAAACCGTCAAACTTGATAACCTCACCTTTCGCTTGAAAAATTTCTTTGATTGATTTATTACCAATTTTAATTGTTGTGCGCTCCAATATAGCCTGGGACATCTGAGAAGCAATGGCTCTTTTCCAAATCAATTCGTACAATCGAACTTGATCATTTTCTCCGCTTGTTGTGTGCGCTGAAAAATCAGTTGGACGAATCGCCTCGTGCGCCTCTTGAGCATTTGAATTTTTAGAAACGTATTTTTTCGGATTGGAATATTCTTTTCCGTAAGCTCTAAGAATTTCACTTTGAGCACCTTCAATTGCGGTATTCGATAAATTCACGGAATCCGTTCTCATGTACGTAATCTTTCCAGCTTCGTACAAACGTTGAGCAACGCCCATTGTTCGTGAAACAGAAAAACCCAATTTCAAACTTGCCTCTTGTTGAAGAGTTGAAGTGGTAAATGGAGATGTTGGCGATTTTACAGCCGGTTTCATCGTTACATCTTGAACGCTAAAATCAACATCAGCAATTTGCGCCAAGAAGTTTTGCACCTCTTTTTGCTCGTCAAATTGTTTGTTTAATTCACATGATATTCTTTCGTTTCCTTTTAAGAATGATCCATTCACACGGAAAAAACTTTTGTTTTTGAAAGCGATAATTTCTTTTTCTCTTTCAACGATTAATCGAACTGCTACCGACTGAACACGACCTGCAGACAAAGATGGTTTCACCTTTCTCCACAATACAGGCGATAATTCAAATCCAACCAAGCGATCCAATACACGACGTGCTTGTTGAGCGTTTACTAATTCTTGATTTATTTCTCTTGGTTTTTCAATTGACGCAAGAACGGCTGTCTTGGTAATCTCGTTGAACGTAATTCTTTTTGTTTCTTTTTTGGCAAGATCCAAAGTCTCGTATAGGTGCCATGATATCGCTTCTCCCTCACGATCCTCATCCGTCGCTAGCCAGATCACATCGGCTGCCTTTGCTAATTTCTTTAGTTCAGAAACGATTTGTTTCTTATCTGCCGAAACTTCGTAATTGGGTGTGAAATTATTTTCAATATCTATTGCTGTACCTTTCTTAGCCAAGTCTCTAACATGTCCGTAACTGGATTTTACCACGAAGTCTTTTCCAAGATAACCTTCTATAGTTTTTGCTTTAGCGGGGGACTCGACGATTACAAGATTTTTTGCCATAAGTTCAATTGTGTGGAAAAATGGATGATACCAAATTCGACGCAAAGATAAAGGGTAAAAAAACGATTTTGCAAGTACCTCGTCAAATCTTACCTTATTTTAACCTACTTACTACGTAAAAGAATTCAAAAATTAAAAAATGATAAAATCTGAATAATAGATACTGACATTTTGACATAGTTTTAGATTTAATTATATCTTTGTGCGCCGTAAACAGAACCATGCAGCATACAGAAGACATATCAGAAAAGACCATGGACGAAAGCAAACAAGGCACAGCTTTGATGCTTCCGGATGAAGCTAAAAAAGGAGGGAAAAAATTATTTCTAGAAAGTTATGGATGCGCCATGAATTTTGCAGATAGTGAAGTTGTTGCGTCGATTTTAACCAAAGAAGGATTTTCAACCACCCAAAATAGTGCGGAGGCAGATGTAATACTCATGAACACCTGTTCTATTCGCGACAAGGCAGAGCAACGCGTTCGCAAACGTTTGACGGAATTCAGAGCACAGAAAAAAGAGAACCCAGATTTAGTTGTGGGCATACTCGGTTGCATGGCTGAACGCTTGAAAAAGAATTTATTAGAAGAAGAAAAATTAGTTGATATAGTTGCCGGGCCAGACTCATATCGAGACTTACCGAATCTGATTGAAGAAGTTGGAACTGGACAAAAAGCAGTGAATGTTTTGCTTTCGAGAGAAGAAACGTATGCTGATATTTCACCTGTTCGGTTGGACAAAGGAGGAATCTCCGGATTCGTGAGTATCACACGTGGTTGCGACAATATGTGTTCATTTTGTGTCGTTCCTTTCACACGAGGCAGAGAACGCTCTAGAGATCCGCAAACCATAGTTCGAGAATGCGCAGAAATGTTCAATGCTGGTTACCGTGAAGTGACTTTATTGGGACAAAACGTCAACTCTTATCGCTACAATTTATCGGCAAAAGGAGAAATTCGCGACGAGAATTTACCAACAACGAATTTTGCCCAATTGATGGAAATGGTGGCGCAAGTTTCACCTGATTTACGGGTTCGTTTTTCGACTTCACATCCAAAAGATATGGGCGATGACGTGTTGCACATCATTGCGAAAAACGAAAACATTGCTCCATACATCCATTTACCCGTTCAAAGTGGTCACACCGATATGCTGAAACGCATGAATCGAGGTTATTCTCGCGAATGGTTTTTGAACAGAATAGAAGCCATTCGAAATATCGTTCCTGATTATGCTATTTCCACAGATATAATCACCGGATTTTGTGGTGAAACGGATGAAGAACATCAAGCAACACTTTCGTTAATGAAGGAGGTGAAATTTAGTTTCGCTTACATGTATCAGTATTCGGAACGCCCGAAAACATTGGCCGAACGCAAGTTTGAAGATAATGTTCCTGATGCCTTGAAAAAGAAACGTTTACAAGAAGTGATCGAGTTGCAATTGAGTCATTCCTTGATCCATAACGAGTCCCGAATTGGGAAAATTTGTAAGGTTTTGATCGAAGGTTTCTCCAAGAGAAGCGACGATGATTTAACCGGACGAGACGAACAAGGAACCAAAAATGTATTTCCGAAGGGAACGTACAAAAAAGGGGATTATGTGATGGTGAAAGCAACATCTTGTACCTCTGCGACATTAATTGGTGAAGTGGTGGAACTTGTTACTCCTCATCCAATTCAACAGATTGAATTAAAATGAATTTACAACAGATAAAACAACGATTTGGCATCATTGGGAATGCGCCACTACTCAACAGAGCCTTGGAAATTGCTGCCCAAGTTGCCCCTACCGACATCTCTGTTTTGGTTACAGGCGAAAGCGGATCCGGAAAAGAGATTATTCCGCAAGTCATTCATCAATTGAGTAGCCGAAAACACGGTGAATATATCGCTGTGAATTGTGGAGCAATACCAGAAGGAACGATAGATTCAGAATTATTTGGGCATGAGAAAGGTTCCTTTACAGGAGCGAGCGCTAGCCGTGAAGGATATTTTCAAGTGGCCGATGGTGGAACGATTTTCTTAGACGAAGTAGCTGAATTACCCATGCAGACTCAAGTTCGATTGCTTCGGGTTTTGGAAACTGGAGAATTTATTCGTGTCGGTTCATCGAAAGTGATAAAAACGGACGTTCGTGTTGTAGCAGCAACGAATGAAAACATGCAGAAAGCGATAGCTTCAGGGAAATTTAGAGAAGATTTATTTTACCGTTTGAGCATAGTTCCTATATCTCTTCCGCCTTTGCGCGATAGAAAAGACGATATCCATTTGATTTTCAGAAAGTTTTCAGCTGATTTTGCCGACAAATATAGAATGCCAGCGATAAAATTGAATCCAGATGCCGTGAAATTGGTAAATCAATACTACTGGCCAGGAAATATTCGTCAGTTGAAGAACGTTGTTGAACAAATCTCAGTGATAGAAACGGAACGAGAAATTGACGCTTTCAAATTGGCTTCCTTCTTACCAAGAACATACAGCAACACACCCGCTTTGGCAAATGCTAAGTCAGCAGACGATTTTTCTGAACGAGAATTGATGTACAAATTTCTTTTCGATATGAAAGGTGATTTGAATGAATTGAAGAAGTTGGTATTGGAAATCGTTAACAAAGACGGAGATATTAAATTGACATCTGATCAATCGGCAATGGTGAAAAAGATGTACACGGATTTAGATGTGAACGGCACCAGAGCTTTGCCTTCACCTGTTAGAGCTGAAGAAACACCATACCAATTTGGTCACCGAACGGAAGATGAGTTTGAAGTGCACGAAGAAGTAGAAGAATCTTTATCTTTGGAGGACAGAGAAAAAGAATTGATAGAAAAAGCACTTGAAAAACACCGAGGTAAGCGGAAATATGCCGCTGAAGAATTGGGTATTTCAGAGCGAACTTTGTATCGAAAAATTAAAGAGTACAATTTGAATTTATGATGAAATTTGTTTTCATATTATTTCTTGGGGTTTTGGCAACATCTTGTTGGCCTTCGCGTTTTACTTTCGTGGACGGAAATATGCCGGAAGAATGGAAAACTTTTACTGTAAAAACACTGGACAATAATTCGGCAACAGCGCCCAACTCTTACTCTTCCCAATTGACAGAGGCCCTGCGAGATGGCATTCAAAACAATACTACCTTATTATTAAATCCTGGCAATTCAGCCGAAGTAAATATTGAAGGTGTGGTCAATGGATACAATGTTTCCCCAATTGCTCTTCAACCGGGAGATGTGGCAGCGAAAAATCGATTGACGATTAACGCTAATTTCACAATTTTCATTACAAAACCCGAAGAAGACAAAATGACTATATCTTTGAGTAAATTCATGGATTTCGATTCGAACAAAGATATATCGTCAGTGGAAAGTCAATTGATAGAAGAAATAAACACGCAAATGGTGCAGGATGTGGTCGCTAAATTAATGTCAGGTTGGTAATGACGGTCGAAGATATAGCGCACAAAATTGCCAATCCATCACTTTGTACCATTGCTGATATTCAAGAAATTGAAAAACTGATTGAAAAGTATCCGTATGCTCAAAGTTTTCCAATTCTGCTCCTTCAAACCTTGGGCAAAACCAAATCGATGAATTTTGAAGAGGCACTCAATCAACATGCTTTTCGGATCAGTGACAGAGCACATTTGTACCAATTGATTAATTCAGGCGACCAAATCGCAGAAACGTCTATTGAAACTCCAATTATACCTCTTGAAACGCCTACTCCTATTGCTGAAATGGTAGCCGAAGAAATAATTGTCCCGATTATTCCTGTTGAAGAAATTGTTCCAAAACGAATCCAGGAAATAGAAATCAAAGAAGAAGTTTTTGAAATTTCAGCTGAGCGAGAAATTGAACTAATTCCAGTTGAAAAAGAACTTGCTGAAAAAGAAGTGGAAATAGTAAAAGAAGTTGCCAATACTCCCGAAATTGAAAGAGCGGAAATGGAATTAACAACGGATAATTCCGATTTTGCAACCTTCGAAGTGCAAGAAATGTCGTTTGAACCTGTTCAAGTTCATTTTGATGATGACGAAATAAATCCGATTGATTTTGACGAAATTCCAGAGACCATAATTCCTGTTATTATTTCCGAAGAACCAAATATTGAGATTGAAGAAAAAGTTACCGAAGTTGCAGAATTTGAAGGAGTTGAAGGAGTTGAAGGAGTTGTAGGAATCGAATCAATTACAGAAATTGAAGAAAGCGAAGTATTTCCAGAAGTTTCCATGGAAGAAGAAATTCCTGAACTGTTAACCTTCAAAAATCTCGAAGAACTAAGTGTTGAAAAGCTTGAACTAGAAACGGATACAATTATTTCAGAAGAAATCATTGAAACTGAATTCATCGAACCAGAAATTCATAAACTGCACGTAAATATTGAAACCGAAGTTCCATCTGAATCAGAAGTTGAATCTGAGCCAGAAGTTGAACCTATTGCGGAAGACGAAATAGAAGCGAAAGGGATTCAACCGCTTTCCTTCTTTGACCCGACGGCTGATTTATTTGAAGAAAGAGCAATAGAATCTATCGAAATTGATCAAACACAACCGTCTGAATTTGACAAAGAAATTTCTTTGGATATAATAGAAAAAAGCGAAGTTCCCGAGCTCGATGAAATGACTTCTCACGCTTTAGCGGAAAGTTACCATTTAACTTTAGAGGAAAACGAAATTACAGAAGACGAACAAAAAATAAATTCGGAAGAATCATCTGAAATTGTTAGTGGTTTCGAGCAAAAACTGGCCAACGAAAAACGCTCTTTCTTGGATTGGTTAAAAGTGAGTGCTACAACCCACTCTCAGGAGTATCAAGTTAAACAAAGAGCCAACGAAATTTTAGATAAATTCATTCAGGAAGATCCCAAAATAACACGGATTTCGAAGACTGAAGCGCCAGAGAGAAAAGCAGCTGAATTCTTCAAAGTATCTAAAATTGCAAAGGCAAGTTTGAGTGAAAAAGAAATGCCTGTAAGTGAGACCTTGGCGGAAATATATGTAGCGCAAGGAAGTTTTTCAAAAGCAATTGAATGCTATCAACAATTAATGTTGCTTAATCCAGAAAAAAAGGGTTTCTTTGCAAACCAAATTAAGAAATTAAAGAAAAACAAATAATTAAGTCATGGATATTTTATTTCAAATCATCATCATCCTAGCAAGTATCTTGCTTACTTTCCTCGTTTTCGTTCAGAATCCAAAAGGAGGAGGATTGAGTAGTGATTTTGGATCAGCTCAACAATTGGGTGGTGTTCAAAAAACAAACGACTTTATCGTTAAGGGAACATGGACTTTGGCGTCTGTGATTATGTTATTCAGTATTCTGTTGACACTGAGAAACAAGCCTGAAGTGATTGAAGTGGAACAATCAACTCAAACAGAACAACCAGGACAACCAGGACAACCAGGACAACCAGGACAACCTGCAGCTCCAGCAGGAGGTCAATAGGAAACTTCTTCAAATAAATTTAAATGTCAGTATGTCACTCATACTGACATTTTTTATGCTCTAAACTTTTTAAGGGTGAAATTCTGTCTGAATTCATTGGATGGCACAATATTAGGGCAATAAAAAATGTACAAAACAAAACTCAAATTATAAAAATATGTCAGTAAAATTTAAACCATTGGCCGATCGCGTTCTTATCGAAGCAGCGCCGGCAGAACAAAAAACAGCGAGTGGTATTATTATTCCTGATACCGCGAAGGAAAAGCCTTTGCAAGGAAAAGTAATCGCAGTTGGACCTGGAAAAGTGGATGAACCTGTTACCGTAAAAAAAGGTGATTTGGTCTTGTACGGACAGTATTCAGGAACTGAAATAAAATTAGAAGGAAAAGATTACCTCATCATGAGAGAATCAGACATATACGGGATACTTTAATCACGTTAAAAACATAAAAAATGGCAAAAGAAATATTATTCGACGTAGAAGCGAGAGAGAAATTAAAAAGAGGTGTTGATGCATTGGCAAACGCCGTGAAAGTGACACTTGGACCAAAAGGACGTAACGTTGTTATCGGAAAGAAATTTGGCGCTCCAAACATCACAAAAGATGGTGTAACAGTAGCGAAAGAAATAGAATTGAAAGATTCGATTGAGAACATGGGTGCTCAAATGGTGAAAGAAGTAGCTTCGAAAACAGCTGATATCGCTGGTGACGGAACGACAACTGCAACCGTACTTGCACAAGCAATTATTGGAGCTGGAATGAAAAATGTAGCCGCAGGAGCGAATCCAATGGATTTAAAACGTGGCATCGACAAAGCAGTTATCGAAGTCGTAAATTCTTTGCGTGAGCAATCGAGCGAAGTAGGTTCAGATAACAAGAAAATCAAACAAATTGCTTCTATTTCAGCGAATAACGACGAGACTATCGGAGCGTTGATTGCTCAAGCGATGAAAGTGGTTGGAAATGACGGCGTAATCACAGTTGAAGAAGCAAAAGGAACGGAAACAGATGTAAAAACTGTGGAAGGAATGCAATTCGACAGAGGTTATTTATCTCCATACTTTGTAACGAATACGGAGAAGATGATCACCGAAATGGAGAATCCTTTGATCTTGATTTACGACAAGAAAATCTCGAATATGAAGGAATTACTTCCTGTTTTGGAACCTGTTGCACAAGCTGGAAAATCTTTGTTGATTATCGCTGAAGATTTGGATGGTGAAGCATTGGCAACTTTGGTTGTAAATAGAATTAGAGGTTCACTGAAAGTGGCTGCTGTTAAAGCTCCAGGATTCGGTGACAGAAGAAAAGCCATGTTGGAAGACATCGCGATTTTGACAGGTGGACAAGTTATTTCTGAAGAAAGAGGAATGACATTGGAAAACACAACGATGGACATGTTGGGAACAGCTGTTAAAGTGGATATCGACAAGGAAAATACGACTATCATCAACGGTGCTGGAAAGAAAGCAGATATCGCAGGACGTGTAAATCAAATCAAAGCGCAATTGGAAAACACAACTTCTGATTACGACAAAGAGAAATTGCAAGAGCGTTTGGCTAAATTGGCCGGAGGCGTTGCTGTTCTTTATGTTGGCGCTGCGACAGAGGTCGAAATGAAAGAGAAAAAAGACCGTGTTGACGATGCATTAGCTGCAACGCGAGCTGCTGTTCAGGAAGGAATTGTTCCTGGTGGTGGAGTTGCCTTGATTAGAGCTATTCCTTTATTGGACAAATTGAAAGGATTGAATGAGGATGAAGATACAGGCATCCAAATCGTACGTCGTGCAGTTGAGGAGCCATTGCGTCAAATCATCGCAAATGCAGGTGAAGAAGGTGCTATCATCGTTCAGAAAGTAAAAGAAGGAAAAGGTGATTACGGATTCAACGCGAGAACTGAGAAGTTTGAAGGCTTGTACAAAGCGGGAGTTATTGATCCAACGAAAGTAACGAGAATCGCTATTGAAAATGCTGCTTCTATTGCTTCGATGTTGTTAACGACAGAGTGCGTTATTGCTGATGAACCAGAAGATGAAAGCGTACATAGTCACGCTGGTGGCATGGGTGGTGGAATGCCTGGAATGATGTAAACGGATTGGTGAATTTCGGATTGACGGATAACAGATTTTAATCCTCTAATCAGATAATCATCAATCTCAAAGGTCTTAGTGTCCAACTCTTGTTGGCGCTATTTCCGTTTCGGAGCTGCCGCTATGCGGATGTGAAGAACGACAATATATAGAATCCCTCAGCACTTCGGTTTTGAGGGATTTTTTTACCACCTCAAATTCGTTTCCCAAACTTCTATGTACTCATTGGAATTGCGGGGATTCATCCAACGCAGAAGCTGATCGATAGGGCTCGGTTCACATTTCTTCAACAAAGTCATTTTGGGGTATTGTTGCTTGCATTCAGCCAATCGTTTGTCTAAATCATCTTCACCAAAAAAGAAAATGTAATCGAAATGATATCCTTTCACAATTGTAATGGTATCGGTTGGGTTTTCTCTGGGTACAAAATTCGAGTACCAACTTTTAGAATAAAACTTGGGCATCAAGGGGGTTTCTTCTTCGCCAGATGCTTCCAACAAAATATTTTCTTTCTCGTGACCATTTTCGTAGAGTGAATACATTGCTTCGACCCTTGATATTTTCGTTGAGGAGAATATAAGGAAAAGCAACAAAGGAATATTCAAGACCCAGAAAGTTTTCCAGGAAAAATTCCACGTTTTATTCGCCCACTCTTTTGTTCGCAACAAATTAATTCCAATAATGGCCAGGATAATGACAAACGGCAATATCGTAAGAACGAAACGCTCCTGTCGATTGGGATAAAGTGTATGAAAAAGCAAAAAGACGGCAGTTGGAATGAAAAGTAAAAGTTGCGTTTTATAGCTTTTAGCGAAACCGACCAAGGCAAAAAGTCCCAGCGGAAAGAATAATACGCCAAACAACACATAGAAATACATGAGGTAATTGGTATTGGGCATATAGCCTGTACCTTCATTCATGTTGTAAACGACATAACCGTGCATTTCTGCAAATGGGTAACCCCAAATGAGGTAATCTACCAATCCTTGGGTTATCACAAAGGTAATGAGGACACCAGCGCAGAATGGAACTAAAATCTTCCATTGCCATCTGATCAAATAATACGCCACCATACCTATCGCAAAGACACCAATTTGGTATCGAAAACTCACGGCTAAGCCCATGACTAGTCCAGCGTAAAGCAGATCGTATTTCGTTTTTTCACGAATCGCCAACCAGACTCCCCACAATAAAATAGGGGCTGCTGCAGTTTCAACTAAGTTTCTAACTGATAAAATAGGCATAATCCATAGCAAAGCGAGAATCCATCCTACTGTGACTGCATTCTTTCGATTCGATATTCGCTCCGTAATTTTAATACCGAAATAGACGACAAATATGGATACATATGCGTGTAATAGTCGATTCAAGAACATTTGAATAATAGGATTTACAACCCCAAAAAACTTCAGAGTGGCAAAGAAAAAGTAATTTAAACCGACATAAGTAAAACTATGCCCTTCTGGATTGCCACGACTTCCTTCTGACCAAGGTAACCAGCCATTGTAATCAAATCCATCTGCCCAAGATCCAGCAGCTTCAATGACTAAAAAATGATCATCGTGCATACCATATCCTTCCGAAAATATGGCCGCAATTATACGGACAATGAGACCTGCGAAAATAATTTGTCGAAAAGAAGATAAATTGAGGTACTTGAGCATATAATCTTTGATCCTGCATGCAAAATTACGAAAAGAAAGGAGATATAGGTCTGGAAATGTTGAAATGAAAAACAAAGACCTTAATGATTTTATATACTTTTAGAAGCGTATGAATTCTTTTCTTCTAAACTTTAATTCAGTTCAAGAACTACCGAACTGGTTGGTCATTCTAATTTTCTCCATTCCTTTTGTTGGAGGTATCTTTCTTTATTTTTTTAAAACACGTCACGCTAGTCAATGGCGGAAAGGAATTTTTCCACCGAATTTAAAACCGAATGAAGATAATTTTTTGGAGGCCTATCTCGCTCTCGGCGCGAAAATGATGATTTTAGATTACAAAGCTTCCAAAGGAAAAGTGCAATACATCAACAAATATTTTAGTCAGTATTTCAAATTTGCCAATTACAACTTTAGCGATTCACTCGTTTTTTCCTTCCGTCATCCCATCAAGACGACCACAGTTACCCATTGGATGAAAAAACACATTACCAGTGAAGGTGGTCGATCTCAAATCGTCTATTTCTTAGCGGGAATAGCAATGATAGAAGGAAAACTGAACAAAAACGAATTGAACTTTTTAAAACAAATCAACAAAGAATTGGAGCTCGAAGCGAGCAATTTAATTCGAATCATGTCCATGTACGCTTCCTTCTTTCAACAAAGTCAAGAAAAAGAAAAGTCTCGTTCGTCCTCTCGTCCAAATAAATATTCTCACGAAATATTAGGCGTTACTCTAGATGCTGATGCTAGCGAAATAAAAAGAGCGTATCGCAAGCTCGTCAAGATACACCACCCAGACAATTTTGCGACCTCATCACTGTCTCAACAAAAAATTGCGGAAGAGAAATTTATTGAGATTCAGCGGGCTTATGAGGAATTGGTGAAATAAAAAAAGGACTTCTATCGAAGTCCTTTTCTATATGATAAGATTTAAATCTTAGTATCTGTAATGCTCAGGTTTGTAAGGCCCTTTTACATCTACACCGATATAATCAGCTTGATCTTTTCTCAATTCAGTCAACTCAGCTCCAACTTTCGCAAGGTGTAAATAAGCAACTTTCTCATCCAAGTGTTTAGGAAGCGTGTATACATCATTTTCGTATTGGTCTGCGTTGTTCCACAATTCCAATTGTGCCAATGTTTGGTTTGTAAATGAATTTGACATTACGAAAGAAGGGTGTCCAGTTGCACAACCTAAATTTACCAAACGACCTTCAGCCAACATGATGATGTCTTTGCCATTGATGGTATACATATCAACTTGTGGTTTAATTTCGACTTTTGAAGCTCCGTGATTTTTGTTCAACCATGCCATGTCGATTTCGTTGTCGAAGTGACCGATGTTACAAACGATAGTTTTGTCGCGCATTGCTTCGAAGTGATGTCCTTGAACGATGTCTTTGTTACCTGTAGTGGTAACAACGATATCTACTGCACCCACAACATTCTCCAATTTACGAACTTCAAATCCGTCCATTGCAGCTTGCAACGCACAAATTGGGTCAATTTCTGTAACGATAACACGAGCACCAGCACCTTGCAATGAAGCAGCTGATCCTTTACCTACGTCACCATATCCACAAACAACAGCTACTTTTCCAGCCATCATTGTATCTGTAGCACGACGAATCGCATCTACCAATGATTCTTTACATCCGTATTTATTATCAAATTTCGATTTTGTTACTGAATCATTCACGTTGATTGCAGGCATTACCAAAGTTCCGTTTTTCTTACGCTCGTACAAACGGTGAACACCAGTTGTCGTTTCTTCAGATAAACCTTTGATGTCTTTGGTCAATTCTGGGAAACGATCGAAAACCATGTTCGTCAAATCACCACCATCATCCAAAATCATGTTCAACGCTTTACCGTCTTTAAATGAGAACAATGTTTGCTCAATACACCAGTCGAATTCTTCTTCGTTCAAACCTTTCCATGCAAAAACTGGAACTCCTATTGCAGCAATTGCAGCAGCAGCTTGATCTTGTGTTGAGAAGATATTACATGAAGACCATGTTACTTCAGCTCCCAATTCAACCAATGTTTCGATCAAAACGGCAGTTTGGATTGTCATGTGCAAACATCCAGCAATACGCGCACCAGCCAATGGTTTAGACGCTCCGAACTCTTCACGAAGTGACATCAAACCTGGCATTTCTGCTTCCGCAATGTTAATTTCTTTACGACCCCAATCTGCTAGACTGATGTCTTTTACTTTGTAAGCTAATTTTTCAGCTGTATTACTCATATGTTGATTTTTCTAAAATTCTTGTTCTTAAATCGTTTGCAAAGATACGGAGTAGATTTTACAATAAAAAATAAACAAGGAAAGAAGCAGAAATGTTTAACAAAACTTTTTGTGTTACACCTACCTCCCGTCCCTCCTCAAAGAGGGAAACCTGATCGAATTTTACTTCCCTCCTTGAGGAGAGATCGAGGGAGGTGTTTCGATGGAGTCGAAGTCTATATTCGTGCTTTCACCAACTCCTCCAACCCATCTATAAACCTCGGATGGGAATTGCTCGAAGGAACTAACTGCACTTTCTCGCCGCCGTGTTCTTCAAAAATTTCTTGATATTCGACGCCTATTTCGACTAAAGTCTCTAAACAATCTGCAACGAATGCTGGACTAAAAGCCAATAATTTCTTGTCGCCTTTTTTCGCTCTTTCTTCTACTATTTTGTCAGAGAAAGGTGTAAGCCATTTCTTATCTAATCGAGACTGAAAACAAACTGTATAATCTTCCTCTTTCAATCCTAACTTTTCGGCAAGTAACCGCGTTGTAGCATAACAAGTTGCTTTGTAACAAAACTTATTCGCGTCGTTGATTTCCGATTCGCATGGTTGATCAGTGCACAAATCAGTGTCTTCTTCATACACTTTATCGACTTGTCGTTCCGGTAAACCATGGTAAGAAAACAAAATATGATCGTACGATTTCACATCAAATTCTTTTGTTCGTTCGACGATACTATCCAGATAACCTTCATTGTCATAGAATTGAGATATGATTTTGACGTCAGGAATCACCCACCATTTGCGTATGATGTCCATCGCTTTTTCGACCGCTGACCCCGTTGATGCACTTGCATATTGTGGGAAGAAGGGAAGAATGATAATTTCATCATAGTTCGCCGTTTTCATTCTTGCCAACACTGAATCCATAGATGGGTTTTGGTACCTCATCGCCATTTCAACGGTCACATTATCATTCTTCAATCTGTCTTGAAGTAATTCTTTGACCTTTTCAGTATGCGTCAACAAAGGAGAAACTCCATCCTCGGTCAAGTCCCACAATTCCTGATAGATTTTAGCTGATTTAGGTGCTCGAAACGGAACAATAATTCCATTTACCAGAAGTTTTCGTGGCAACCAAGGAATATCAATTACACGCGGATCATTTAGAAATTCACGCAAATAGATTCTTACATCTCGTGTTTTGGGGCTATCAGGTGTTCCCAATTGAATTAACAATACACCCGTTTTCTTTTTTGACATAGTTGATGAACAAATAACTTCTTTCGAAGTTTAGATTATTTAAATAATTTTTCACGCCAATCTTCTCCCTCTTCTTCAGAAATCAAATTGAGCATTTTAAGATAATTGGCCACCTCATTGAAAGCCAAAGGATATTCTATTCCGTCATAGTTCCAAACTGTTTCATTCAACCAGTTCTGCACATGACTTGATCGTAAATTATACCGCCATGAAATGATATCGATAATGTTTGGATCGGTCAATATTTCTCCTGCGCGTTTATTGACCGCCAAGCACATTTTATCAATTAAATCTTTGTGTTCAGCCAAAACTTCATTTCGCACAGCAATAACAAAACAAGGCCAAGGTGTTACCACTTCTCCCACGTATCGGCATTTTTTCTGCTCTGTATAAGGATAGGTAGTATATTTCTCCCATAAAAACGCTTGAGCTTCGTTGTTTTCCAATGCCCAAAGACCTCCGTAAATATCACCAATAACGTTAAATTTTAAATTGTCAGTTGGCCAACCTTGCTGATGCGATAACACGTAACTCATCAAATGAGACCCTGAACCTTCACGCGAAATTGCGTAGGTTTTGTCTTTTAGGTCATCGATAGATTGAATATCTGAGTTATAAGGCACGTGAACACCCCAATGCAAAGGACTCGTGATATACACTTGAACAATCGTAGCATCTAAACCTTGTAGAATCGCTTTGGTGCAACCTTCAGTCAATAAAACGGCTATGTCGATGGATTTAGTTTCTAACCCCCGAATCATTTGTCCCGTTCCACCTCCCATGTCGGCCCAGTGCAAATTCAAACCAAATTCTCTGAATTTTCCATCTTCAATTGCAAGCCTCCAAGGTAAATTGAAATGCTCTGGCACTCCTCCCACTTTTAATCCAACCATATTTTTTTATTATTCAGAAAACTGCATGTCATGCAAATTTTTATAATATCCGTTTTTATTCATTAATTCGGCATGCGAACCCATTTCCATGATTTCACCTTTCTCCAAAACGACAATTTTATCGGCAGATTGAATGGTTGACAAACGATGTGCAATAACAATGGATGTTCTTCCTTTCGTTAATTTTTCGGTCGCTTGTTGAATCAACTCTTCCGATTGATCATCGACACTCGAGGTTGCTTCATCCAAGATAAGAACTTTCGGCTGAAAAACATAGACTCGAATGAAAGAAATTAATTGTCGTTGACCCACAGATAACACTCCTCCTCTTTCACCAACGTTGTAATCATATCCGTCAGGAAGTTTCAAGATAAACTTATGCGCATTAACTGCCTTAGCTGCATCAATTACCTGTTCTCTTGTTATGTTCGGGTCGCCCAACGTAATATTGTTGTGAATGCTGTCTGAGAAAAGAAATACATCCTGCAGAACGATAGAAATATTACTGCGTAAATGCTTTAAATCAATATCTTGAATGTTCTTTTCGCCCAGGAAAATATTTCCTTTTTGAAAATCGTAAAACCGACCAATTAAATTTACGATCGATGATTTTCCAGCACCAGTGGCTCCTACAAAAGCTACAGTTGAACCGGCTTCGATGGTTAAATCAATATTCTTCAGAACATACTCTTCCTTTTTGTAGGCAAAATAAACATGCTGAAAGCGGATGTCTTTGTTGAAATCAACATTGGTATTACTGCCATTGTTTTGAACATGTTCATTTAAATCCAATATTTCAAATACACGTTCTGCTCGCACTGTACCCCGTTGAAGCACATTAAATTTATCTGCCAATTGCCGTATAGGGCGATACATCATGTTTATCCACAAGGTAAATGCTATAATTTGGCCATACAGACTTCCTTCACCGGTCAATGACTCACCACCAACTTGAAAAGCACCCCAGACCAAAAGGAATGCAATAGACAAAGAACTTAGCATTTCCACTACTGGGAAGAAAATGGAGAATGCCCAAACAGCATTAATATGTGCTTGTCGGTGACCTTTGTTTATCTCTTTAAAAGCTGCATATTCTTGCTTCTCTCTGGAAAACAACTGAACAATCGCCATTCCTGAAATTCGCTCTTGAACAAAGGTATTCAACTTGGTCACCTGCATTCTTTCCAATTGGAAAGACTTCTGCATTGCTCGAGCAAAAATACGGGTAGCAAAGAGTAGTATTGGTATTGGAAGTAAAGCCAACAGGGTGAGTTTGGCGTTTACCGAAACCATAATGCCCAACACGAAGAGCAAGGTAATAATGTCGCCCATAATATCTATCAAACCAGCCGAAAATACCTGACTCACAGCTTCTAAATCAGAAACTACACGTGTAACCAAAGCTCCAATCGGTGTGCGGTCGAAGTATTGCATTTTGAAAGAAATAACATGCTTGTACAGCTTCTTTCGAAGGTCACGAACTATATTTTGCGCCAATAAATTGGAAAAATACGAACTAGTAAATTGCAGAACCGACTCCATAATCAACATACCGATTATGATTAAAGTCCATATCAACAACATCTGACCGTTCTGACCTTGAACGACATACTTGTCCACCATGTCACCAATAAACTTTGGACGCAATGCTGAAGAAGCGGCAATCAGCAGTCCTGCGCCAAATGCAAGCACAAAAATTGCTTTATAAACTTTTGCATACGCAACCAATCGAAGGAAGATTTTAGTATTAAGTTTTGCTTTTTCTGCCATGGCGGTGCAAATTTACCTATTTTAGAGAGGAAATAGATGCTTTATTTAATCTTAACAATCATTTTGAATAGTAGTTCCAACCAACTGAAAGTTTTACTATATCTTTAACAAAAGATTTTAACCTCATGATACACCAGTTATCAGACAATCATACTTTGTTCAACACATTTTTAGCTGAAATGCGCGACGTGAAAATTCAAAATGACCCTTTGCGTTTTCGTAAAAATCTTGAACGAGTTGGAATGATAATGGCGTATGAGGTTTCAAAAGTTTTGAAATACAAGGAAAAAGAGGTTTCAACACCTTTGGGAATAGCTGATTGTTTCTTGATTGAAGACCAACCCGTTTTGGCAACTATTCTCAGAGCTGGATTAGGTATGCACCTCGGTTTCTTAGAAATGTTTGATCGTGCCGAAAATGCGTTTGTTTCTGCATATAGAAAACACTCAACTGCCGAAGATTTTGATATCCATGTTGAATATATGGCCTCGCCAAATATACAAGATAAAGTATTGATTATTTCAGACCCAATGTTGGCGACAGGAGGTTCAATGCATATGGTATACGAAGCTTTAATGGAGAATGGAACACCTTCCAAAACAATCATTTGCTCAGCAATTGCAGCACCAGAAGCTTTGATTTTTCTGCAAGATAAATTACCAAAAGACACGCTTTATTATGTTGGTGCTATTGATAAAAAGTTGACAGCCAATTCTTATATCGTACCTGGAATGGGTGATGCAGGAGATTTAGCTTACGGTTCAAAAAACTAGTAAATGAACTGGGGAGCCATAATCGGAATATTCTTTTCAGCTTTTATCAAATTTATGTTTGCACCATTTGTTTCAGCGCGTGTAGGACTGGATTTTTACACCACTTGGATTGTTGTTTTTTCAGGTGGATTAGTCAGCGCTTTTGTTTTCTATTTTGCGAGCGAATATTTTACGAAACGCAATCATGACAAAAAAATAAAAAAGTACAAGGAAGCACTTCAATCTGGTAAACCTTTGAAATTGAAAAAAAGCTTTACGAAAGTGAATAAATATTTGGTCAAATTCAAACACTCCATTGGACAAAAGGGAATTTGTGTACTTGCACCCTTGTTTCTTTCCGTACCAATTGGAAGTATTGTTTGCGCAAAATTTTACGGGAAAAGCAAAAAAACTTTCCCTATAATCGTATTTGGCTTGGCGATGAATAGTTTTATTCTCAGCATATTAGCCTTTACAATATTTAAATAAATGAAAGATTATCATCTTTTCTTCGATTTAGACCATACTCTGTGGGATTTCGAAACGAATTCCAAAGAGGCACTCAAACTTATTTTCAAAGAAAGTGGTCTTAACGAACAAATTAAAGAGTTTTCGAGTTTCCATATGGCGTACAAAAATGTCAACAGAAAGTTGTGGCGGATGTATGGTGTTGGCCAAGTGACGAAAGAAGTTTTACGCTCGAAACGCTTTATTGATACTTTGGCTAATTTTAATATAAAAGACACAGCACTTGCTGAGAAATTGAGCCAAGATTATTTGGATATTTCTCCATATCAGAAAAATTTGTTTCCCGGTGCGATAGAAATGCTAGATGGGCTCAAATCTCAGAATTATCAGATGCACATCATCACGAATGGTTTCAAGGAGGTACAACATATAAAACTTCGTGAGGCAGGTTTGAAACCTTATTTCGATGTTATTTTGTGCTCTGAAGAAGTTGGGGTGAATAAACCTAATCCACTGGTTTTTAATCATGCAATGGATAAGGCGGGTGTTCTAAAAGACAAAAGTGTGATGATTGGAGATGATTATCATGTAGACTATCGAGGTGCTCTAGATGCTGGAATGAAGGCCGTTTTCTTTAATCATCGCGGGAATCAAAAAATCAGAAAAGAGGATGTGGCGATTAATCAATTATCGGAACTACAAGGACGTCTCTCTTCGATTCTTAAGGATTAAAACTTTTTTTGCAATTTCAATTTTGTTTTCTTTAAGCTTTCGTCCATCCAAATGGTGATTGTCAATTTATTCTTATTGAAGAATCCGAAGTTATAATTCAGATAGTTGGGTAAGGCATTTTCGATATTGGTAAAATTCAATTTCCGAGCCTTCGACATAAACTGATGCTCGGTATTCGCTGAGTTATTAAAATTTTGGATACCCGTTTCCAACGTATAAAACAATCTATTGTTCGCTAGTTTTATTCCCAATTTTTCCACCTTCACCGTATCACCAATTTTATTCGTTCGATATCCAGCCCCAACCAATTGCCCATTTTCGATTTCCCACACTTCGTAGCCACTGCCTTGAGCGTAAACCCATGTTCCTGGCAAATGTTTGGCTTTGCCTTTGATTTGTGAAAAAACAGTTGTGAAACTGAAGATTAAAATTGACGTGAGAAGAATTTTATTGAATTGCATATAATTTAAGATCTTGTAACCAAATAGCACCTTTTTCTGGATTCCAGCAATATATTTTGAACTGATCAGAATCCTTTAGTTCATCAAAAAACGAAAAAGCGGCAAACATATTCTTCATTTCCGAACTTTCATTTAATCGTTGCTGATCGTATGCCATGTAATACAGCGGTTTCCCATGCAATTGAAGACTCGCACCATTTTTATCTACCGCCTCAATTACAAAATAAAAGGAAGTCGCGTTTCTGATTTTCCCTTTTGTTTCTATCGTAAAATACCAATCCGAGCAAAAAGTTCCATTGCGCAATTCTTTCACTGAAACAAACGTTTCATTGATATATTCTTGCCCTTCAAAGAAACCTCCTTTTCTTAAGGTTCGAAGCACTTGTTTCTTTGGAATGCCAGGTGAAATTCTCTTTTCCTTTTTTGAAAAAAGATATTGTCCACTATTGAAATAACTTTGATACCAATTGATCTGTGGAAATTCTTGACGGATACACTCCAGGTACATCGGCACATGATAATTGTTCGTCCAACTGTAAGAAAAATATTCTTTGTCCGATTCTTTCGCTCTGTCATTCAATACATAAATCGCATCAGGACTCGCCCAATCTTTAATTAACTCTTCAACCGAAGAATCTTTCAAATAATAATTTAAATAATCGAAATTGTTGGTGTTGTACGCCAAAGTCATATTCTGTTTTCCATGTTCTTTTTCTAAGGCTTTTAGATTTGTCGCCTGTTTCTTAAACTCGCCATAATGAACAGGTTCAAATAATTTATAGACTAAAATAGAATGAATTGAAAAGATACATGCAATAATCAAAGGCACGTATTTTCTAAGGGATTGATTCTCCTTTTCTCTTTTCTCCAAAACCAAAGGACCAATTAATCCAAAGAAGGCGAATGGAAGAATGAATTGGAAAACCAATTCACGAAGAATCGGTGTATAAAATATTGAAATGATATAAGCTACAATAGATATTACCAGGGTAACTATAATGGCAAATCCTTGATGCGAATTAGGTTGTGAGGTGCCTTTTTTTACAAAGTAAATCAGGCCAAATCCAAAGAGTAACATCCAGATGGAATTTTGGAAAAGCAATTTTGTAAACTCGAAAAACCAAAAGAAATTGGGTTTCCCTAACCACCCCAAACCGCCTTGACTGAGTTGCTCTAAGGTTATGGACAAATGCAGTATACCGAACAATCCCAATGCGATAAGTCCAGCTGTCACAAGTAGTTTTCTTGATTCTTTTTCGACATAAAAAAGTCCGACTGCACCTAACAATCCTACGCTCAAAAATGCGAAATAATGAGAAGTCATCGCTCCGAAAAAAGCCAAAACGAGCCAAACAACCTTCAACAAACCAAAATTGGATCGTCTTTCTTTCAGACGGAGGATTAAATAAAAGGCCAATAACAAAAAGAAAACACCGCTATTATAGGGCCTTGCGGTTGATGTATTTACGATTAGGAATCCGAGCGAGACATAAAAGGCCGAAATGATTAAACCTGTATATTTCGTGTAGAAACGGCAAGCAATTCGATAGATCAGCGACAGATTTATAGCAAAGAACAACAAAGATGTGGCTCGTAAACTGAATTCCGAATCTCCAAAAAATCGCACCCAGTAATATAATAGCACTTGATAAAACGCAGGATGCATGTCACCCTGACTAACGCCAGCCGACCAAAACTCGGGTCCCATTGGGAAACGAGTTCGATACCAAGCACTTAATTCATCGTTTGATAATCCTTGAAATGCAATAAAAAGTACGCGTAAAACCAATCCTACAAAAAGCAGGAGAAAAAATATTTTATGATTTTTCCAAAAATTAAGTATTGACATTTTGCCCGTATAATTCTTGACGCGTTTTCTCGTAAAGTGCCATTCCAACAGAAACTCCAACGTTCAACGATGCAATTTCACCGCGCATTGGGATTCTTGCTTTTATATCCGATAAATTTAAAAGATCACTGGTAATTCCATCTTCTTCTGAACCGAAAATCACAGCAACATTTCCTCTGAAATTTGCTTCATATAAAGGTACATTCCCTTTTTCGGTGCACGCAATCAATCTTAATCCCGATTGTTGCAGATAAAAAAGACTGTTTTTTAAATCATTCGTGCGACAAACTGGAATTCTATTCAAGGCTCCAGCCGACGTTTTCACCGCATCAGCAGTAACTTGAGCCGAACCTTTTGATGGTATTAAAATCGCGTCAATCCCTTGACATTCAGCCGTTCGAGCGATTGCTCCAAAATTTCTAACATCGGTAATTCTATCCAAAACAAGAATAGACGTTTTTTGCTCTGCCATCAATCTAGCATCTACAAATTCTTCCACATCCAAATATTTAATTGGACTCACGTAGGCGATAACACCTTGGTGATTTTCTTGGGTAATTCTATCCAATTTTTCAACCGGAACAAACTGTAAGAAATAATCTTTGTTCGCTAACTCCTCTTTTAACTCTTGGAACAATTCTTTTTTCATTCCTTTGAGAATCATAATCTTATTAATTTCTCGCTCACTTCGAATGGCTTCAATAACCGCTCGTATTCCAAAAATTACGTCTGAAGGTGTTGGTCTTACGTATGTATTTTCTCTCATTAATTCTAAAATTGAAAATCGATGTTAACTATAATATTTGGGTCAATTGATTTGGCAACTGGACACGTTTCCGCCACGCGAATAATTTTTTTCTGTGTTTTTTCGTTCCAATCATTTACTTTCAAATCCATCACGAAGTTCAATTGACCTATTCTTCGGGGATTACTTTTCATTATTTTTTCGACACTCACGCTTCCTTTCACGAAGTTCAAATCATTTTCTTGACAATAAATTCCAATCAATGAAACCATACACGCTCCAAATGCAGTCGCAACCAAATCGGTTGGAGAAAACTTTTCACCTTTGCCTTTATTATCGGTAGGAGCGTCCGTCATGATTTTAGTTCCGCTCTTGACATGCAGGCATTCCGTTCGTAGGTCTCCCAGATATTCTATTTTGACGGTCTCCATTTTCTTCTAATTGTCTTAACTTTGTTATTCTAAATCAAGGAAATTTTGATTCAATTAGTAAAAATACTCTTTTTTGTAGCGTTGAGCACTTCAGCATGGTCACAAATACCAGCTCAAGAAGAGATTGACTACATATATAGGTCGCATTGGTATTTTGGTCCTAAAGTCGCTACCAATGGGTTTGGTGTTGAATTCAACTACGAAAAAAGAATCAATGAAAATTTTCGTCATGGGTTTCACGTTTCGATAAATCATCTCAAAAGTCACAAAGAATCCAGAAAGACCAATCCTTTTTATGAAGATTCTAAATCCTACATCTTTGGTAAAATAAATTCTTTGTACACTGGTCATCTTACCTACGTTATTAGCAAGAAACTTTTTGAAAAAAAAAGATTTTCGGGTGTGGCTATACGCTACAATCAACAAATTGGCTTGAGTTGTGCGGCGATAAAACCAGTGTATTTAAAAATCAAAGAGCCCTATGTTCAAGATTTATCAGTAAAACCAAGCGATGAACGATACGATCCAAACATTCACCCAGAGGAATTTATTTATGGTCGTTCCTCTGAGTTCTTGGGATTGTTTGATAGCAAATTAAAACTTGGATTGTATGTTAAAAGTGGCATTCAATTCGAAATCAACCGAAATAAGAGTAAAATTTCAGCTGTAGAATTGGGGTTTCAATTGGAAGCTTTTTCAAAGAAAATTCCCGAATTTTACATCGGCAAAAATAAAAATGTGTTCCCTTCCCTATACGCCGTTGTGCAATTCGGGAAAAACAAAATATAGACATGGAAAATACCACAATTACTCCAGAAGGAAGAGTTCGTATCAACAAACCAAAATGGTTGCGCGTAAAATTACCTATTGGAGAAAATTATAAGAAAGTTCGATCACTGGTCGACAAACACAAGCTCCATACCATTTGCGAAAGCGGCAGCTGTCCAAACATGGGCGAATGTTGGGGTGAAGGAACGGCAACATTTATGATTTTAGGTAATATTTGTACACGATCTTGCGGGTTTTGCGCAGTTCAAACAGGTAGACCTGAAGATGTGGATGAATTCGAACCTGGAAAAGTGGCGAAAAGTGTTCAGATCATGCAAGTGAAACATGCCGTAATTACCTCCGTAGACAGAGACGATTTAAAAGATGGTGGTTCATTGATTTGGGTGCAAACTGTACGTGCAATTCGGCAACAATCTCCTGGCACGACTATGGAAACATTGATTCCAGACTTTGCAGGTAAATGGGAAAATTTACAAAATGTAATTGATGTGGCACCTGAAATAGTTTCTCACAATTTAGAAACCGTTCGTCGTTTGA
>ERZ1046568.165-NODE-165-length-56428-cov-16.105192_pt1 | contig 56428 bp, 42 predicted proteins | sample MGYA00383092_ERZ1046568 | MGnify/ENA primary metagenome ERZ1046568 (study PRJEB29581, sample SAMEA5548362) | metagenome | biome: marine; feature: coastal; material: water | depth 1 m | study: Short-term variability in the microbial, nano- and picoplankton... | reverse complement strand
GAATTTGTATCTATTTTAATTTGAAAAATAGCATAAAAACCAATTAATAAAATAGCGGTAAAGCCAACAATTATGGTATGCTTATAATCCCAAGTTATTCGATTTAACCAGTGAATAAATGCTCGTTGATTCCAACGTTTTAAGCTTAGTAAGGGCTTTGCTTTCTCAAAATTTAAATTCATATAACTGAATCCAATGATGGTAATAATATACACAAGAATAAAGCTTATGACTAAACCTATACAAGTAAAAACTCCCATATTTTTGAAAGCAGGTAATGGTGATAAATACAAGGCAAAGTAACCAACAAATGTGGTAAGAGTTGTATAAAAACACGGCGTTATACTTTTACGGATAGCGACTGCCAGCAAGTCAACTTTTGTTAATCCATTGTTTGCCAACCCTTCTTTGTGGTAAATATTTATAATGTGTACAGCATCACTAACACTATAAACCATTAGGATTGTTGGAATAAGCATTGATATCATATTAAGTGCAAATCCTAGTGAGGTAATTAGCCCAAAAAGTAAGCTTATAGGTATCGCAACAGATAATAAGGAAATGATTAAATAGCGTTTGCTTGGCAATAAAAACAGGAGCATTATGGTAATTACCAAAATCGTTAACACACCAAAGATTAAACTCTCTTTATAAATTCCTTTGCTATATGCCTCATTTAAAACTGGAGGTCCAGTTAGATAATGATGCTTATAAAGGGTTTGAATCACTGTTCTTATTTCTTCAGCAATAACTTGTCGCTCTTCTTCGACTGTTGATGTTGGGTTAAGTTGAATATAAAAAAACTGATTTTTATAATCTTTGGTAACTAATTGAGAAGTAATATTTGGTAGTTTTGAGAACAAACTTTTTAGACCTTTTTCACTTCGTTTTGAATTATAGAAGCCATCAAAATAAAGTCTATTATTTCCGTAGATAGGATACTTAGCTTTCGCTAAGCTATAGGATGTTTGTACATATGGTAAAGTTTCAATACGCTGGTGTAACTTTTTTAATGATACAACTTCTGCTTCACCAATGGCATTTTCTGCCGGTAACATTGCGATAAAAATTTCATCAGAACCGAAATTTTGCTGATAATCGATATAAGCACGATAGCTAGGGTCATCTTCTAAAAACCAGATACCAAGCGAATTGTTAACGCTTAATTTAGTTACCGTATGATATCCGGATAGCCCCATAGCAATTGCCAGAACAGCCATAATTGCTATTCTAAATTTGATAATCGTCGCTATGATTTTTTTTAATCTTTCCATATATGTTATCGTAAAAGCATCCTAATTGCTTTATGTCAATTAGTTTGCAACTTTCTGATGGTGCTAAACTAAACTACTAAAAGAATTAATCAATCCTTTCAGTATTGTTTGGGTAATTATACAATATAAGGAGTCTATTACTGACGCTATGATAAATAATGATTTTTTTATTCTTACAATGCACCAGATGCGCGAAATGACATTTTAAAAATAACTTTATTTTTTATAAAAAACACATTAAAACATTCTAGATGTGCAATCATCGTGGAAATTTAGATGTTAAAAACCTCAACCAATTGATTAGTATTTAGTTGAGGTTTTATAAAGTGGAGACGCCGAGAATCGAACTCGGGTCCAAACAAGCAGCCAAAAAGCTTTCTACATACATAGTTCTTTCTTAATTTTCGACTAAAAGTTGGTTAAGAACAACCTGCTTTTAGCTTATCTTTTTTAGTTTCAAAAACCTGTCAAAGTACCAGATTTTCTATATTTACTTTTACGATGCCCAAAAGTGAAACGCCGTAAATCAAGGCTGTTCGTGGACATAAAGCTTGCACACCTTGTGTGCCGAGGCCAATCCTACTATGATTCGGATTAAGCAGCTAAAGCGTAGTTATCTTCGCCGTTTAAAAAGTTGAAATTAGGTTTAACGAGTGTTATTTCATAACTCGGTATGCTTACCAATTTACTGTCCTCGCTGTCAAAACCAGTCGTCCCCAGTTTTTAACAATTTGGGCGTTACTTTGCTATAAAAACATGTAAAGCTAAAGTCAGGCTTTTCGTTATATCTTTTTAATAGAAAAAATTAAAAAGGATGTCACTTCAATCCTTAACGCAGTTTGCAAAAGTATAAAAAATACAGTTGTTTAGCATAATAAATTCTAATATCTTCGAGCAAATATTATACCCTAGCATATTATGAAGTTTGGAATTATTAAAGAGCGTAAAAATCCACCAGATAGGAGAGTCGTTTTTTCACCAGAAAAATTAAAAGAATTCAAAGAAAAATTTCCGAAAGCTACTATTAAAGTGGAATCTTCAGATATTCGAATCTTTCCAGATCAAGCATATAAAGATGTGGGATTAGATGTTACCGAAAACATGTCAGATTGTGATGTTTTATTGGGAGTAAAAGAAGTGCCCATTGACGCTTTAATCAGTAATAAAAAGTATTTTTTTTTCAGTCATACCATAAAAAAACAACCGTATAACAGAAAGTTATTGAGAGCAATTCTAGAAAAAAATATAGAATTATATGATCATGAAACTATTGTTCGCGAAAACGGGATGCGTTTAATTGGTTTTGGACGTTATGCTGGTATTGTTGGTGCATATAATGGTTTTAGGGCAATCGGTTTAAAAAATAAAACTTTTAATTTACCAAAAGCTGAAAATTTAGACATTCAGCAAGATTTAATTGCTGAATTGAATAAAATAAAAGTACCAAACTTTAAAATTCTTTTAACAGGAAATGGTAAAGTCGCTTATGGCGCAAAAGAAATGTTAGACGCCATGAATGTAAAACGGGTTTCCATAAAAGAATATCTAAACAATACATTTAGTGAACCGGTTTATTGTTTGGTAGATGTTTTAGACTATAACAAACGGAAAGACAATACAGTAAAGGATAATAAAGATTTTTATAATCATCCAGAAAATTATGAATCAGATTTTATGCGTTTTGCCGCTGTAACAGATTTCTTTATTGCCGGTCATTTTTATGGTAATGGAGCTCCTTATTTATTTACAAGGGAAAATGCAAAATCAAAAGAATTCAATATAAAGTTTGTAGCGGATATTTCTTGTGATGTAGATGGTCCTGTTGCATCAACCATAAAGGCATCAACAATCGCAGATCCTATTTATGGTTATCATCCAGAAACAGCATCTGAGGTTGATTTTAAAGACGACAAAGCTATTGTTGTAATGGCAGTAGATAATCTACCTTGCGAGTTACCAAAAGATGCAAGTGAAGGTTTTGGAGAAATGTTTTTAGAAAATGTAATTCCTGCTTTTTTCAATAATGATAAAGACGGGGTTTTACAGCGTGCAAAAATGACCGAGAACGGAAAATTAACAGAACGTTTTTCTTATTTACAAGATTATATCGACGGAAAAGAATAATGATTCAAGATAAACAGATTCTTATCGATTTAGCAAAAATGAAAATGCCTTTTGGCAAGTACAAAGGTACTTTCTTAATTGATTTACCTGAACATTATATTGTTTGGTATAAAACGAAAGGTTTTCCGAAAGGTAAACTTGGTCAACAAATGGAATTGGTTTATGAGCTTCAGTTAAACGGCTTAGAAGATATTGTTAGAAAGATTAGAAGTCAATTTTAGAACTTACTAGATTTCACTATTTAATTTTTTTTTAAGAATCAATTTCTTGCTTTTTGGAACTTATTCTTTAACTACAACACCGTATGCAACATGAGCAATTCCTAAGATAGAAAGAGAAGAAGACCAATAGGTAGGAATTAAGAAGCACACAACAGCTAAAAGTAAACTTAAACCAGCTAAAACTAGCAGGTTTTTTCTTTCTTCATGTTTGAATAGAAATAATAATGTTCCGTATAACACAAAAAAAGTAGGAGCGAGGTAGTTGGTTAATTCTTGATTCTTTAAAACGATTAAAGCAATAAAAGTAACAAAAATTACGCCACTATATTTTTTTACAGCCACTCTCGTTTTATCATTCCAAAGGTTTATTTGTAATTGAGAAGCATTCCTTTTTCCCAAATAAAATAATGTGAATGTAGCCAACAGAAAAAATACAAAAACAATTGTTATAATTCCAATTTCTGTGGCTTTTGGAGATAGCGTTTTTAAAGATTTTGTGCTATTTAAGATTGCTTCTATCAAATATCCTGTAATAAAAAGATACGCTCCGATTAAAATACTTGTAAAACCTTTTAAAGAGAAATTAAGTTGAAAATTATCGGACATAAATATTTTATTTATTGATGTTCTTTTACCTTTTAAGGATATTCAAAAATGAAGTCTGTTTTAATCTATTTTTAAATGCTTTTCAGAGATTGTTTTAACCCAATTTTCTGAATCTAAAAGAACTGTGGAAACAGAATTTTTTTATAAATTATTAATGGTTTTTCTAATGGCAACTAAATTGGTTAACAAACCTTCTAAGTTGTCTAAATGTAGCATGTTTGCTCCATCACTTTTTGCATTTGCTGGATCAAAATGCGTTTCTATAAACAAACCATCTACGTTGTTCACAACGCCAGCTCTGGCAATTGTTTCTATCATATCTGGTCTTCCGCCTGTAACACCTGCAACTTGATTTGGTTGTTGTAAAGAATGCGTAACATCTAAAACTGTGGGTGCAAACTTGCGCATTTCAGGAATTCCTCTAAAATCTACAATCATATCTTGGTATCCAAACATCGTACCTCTATCTGTTATCCAAGCTTTATCAGAACCAGCATCTTTTACTTTTTGTACTGCATGTTTCATTGCACCCGGACTCATAAACTGTCCTTTTTTTAAATTGACAACTTTACCTGTTTTGGCTGCAGCAACGACTAAATCTGTTTGACGAACTAAAAAAGCAGGAATCTGTAAAACATCGACATATTCAGCAGCTTTTATAGCATCTGACACTTCATGAATGTCTGTGACTGTTGGTACATTAAAAGTTTCAGAAACTTTACGTAAGATTTTTAATGCTTTTTCATCTCCAATTCCCGTAAAACTATCAATTCTACTTCTGTTTGCTTTTTTAAAACTTCCCTTAAAAACATAAGGGATTTCTAATTTATCAGTAATTGTAATTACTTTTTCAGCAATTCTCAATGCCATGTCTTCACTTTCGATGGCACAAGGTCCTGCAAGTAAAAAAAAGTTATTAGAATTTGTATGTTTTATATTTGGTATCAGGGATAAGTCCATTTTATGAATTTTGTGCGAAAATACGAAATTAATTTAGCTATAGTTCATCTTTTAAAAATCAAATACGACTAAAAACGGAATACTCATAATTTTACTTTACTTAGATATCATTTGTTTTTCTTGAACATGAATTCTGATACCTTCAGAATGGCTGCTAAATTCAGGTGCATACATATTTTGTATGGTTGTAATTCCGTTGCTAAAATCACCTATATTATTAACCCTTACATCATACTCAAAGACATGAATGCCTTTTGGTAAAAGTTCAAAAAAGAAATTGGTTGCTGCATCTTTTGTGCTTTCATAATATCCCAAACCATCTTGCCATTTGTACTTTGAAATTACATTTATGGGTTCAACCCCGGAAGCTCTCATATCTTTCATATGAATAAATTCCATATCTCTATCTGAATGCAATGTTATTCTCACTGTAATTAAATCACCGAGTTTTAATTGGGTTTTATCAGTAATTTCTTGCAACTCTTTTCCCTCTTCGGAATTCACTTTTAAGAATAGTTTCTTATCTAATTTTAATGGGGTTTTGGCAGAGGTAATTTTGTCTAAATCTTCAAAATATTGCCAATACAAACCTCCCCAAGCAATGCCGTTTCCTTTTTTTGTAATGGTAACATCTCCCATTTCTTTTTTTATGTCAGCACCATTCCAAGAGGTCTTAAAATATCCCGTACCTGCTTCTAGTTTTTCTTCTGTCATTTCTGATAAATCCATATTTTTAGCACCAATTTTAAGGTTTGCCATTTCTGTGATAGATATGAAATCACGTCCGTTTAATAATAGTGCATAGACAGCCTCTGTAGTTGCTTTTGTTGTTTTCCATCGGTTTGTTTGCTTATTTTTAAGTAACCAAGCTTTTAGATGATCAATTGTTTTTGTGTTATTTTCTATTTCAGAAAAAGTTTCAATCATTAAAGCTTGTGTTTCTATTGGTGCTTGATAAGAGTAATAACCAGCAGTGTTTGATTTCCAATACATGCCTAACTCATCAGAAGTGATGCTGTTTTCCTTTAATGATTTTAGAATTTTATTTGCAATTGCTTTTTTATCACTTCTAAACAAGGATAAAGCAATGTGTCCTTTTGCATATAAATTGTAATCGTTCCAATACCTTATTGTTTGATTTTTGTAATAATCAACTGCTTTTTGCAAATTATTATCTAGAGGAATAGCATCATAAAAACTGCGCATATACAAGTACTGAATGGTAAAATAGCTTAGATTATTTTTTGATAAGTAATCTGAATATGCTTTATCGCCTTTCTTTTTATTTTTATCAATATCTTTAAGTTCAGCAGCTCTTTTTAATGTTTTTTCATACTGTTTTAATAATTTTCCATCTAAAAATTTTACAGCCTTCTGAATTATGTTTTGAGTGGATTTATTAAAATTAGGAATTCCTAATTTTTGTAAATGACCAAAACCAGTAGCAATATGTTGGGTGATGTAAATATTCTCAAATTTACCTCCTTTAAACCAGGGAAAACCGCCAGAATTCATCTGAATATCTTTTAGTTTATTGATTGCCTTATCTTGTTCATTTTTCATTTTATTCAAATCGAACAATAATGCTATTCGTTTCTTTTGCTCAGTTTCTGAATGCGCATCCCTAAGCCAAGGTGTTTCTTGAATAATTAATGATTTCAATTCTTGATTCTTTTCTAAATTAGAAAGTAAAGCATCAGAAGATTTCCAAGCATTAAAAACTTCTTGAATTTTAGGGTTTGAATTTGCTACAAAACTTGCCAAAGTATTTGCATAATATTTAGAGAATGTTTGTTCTGCGCATTCATAAGGATATTCCATTAAATAAGGTAAAGATTGAATGGCATACCAAACTGGATTGGATGTCATTTCTAAAGTTAACTTATGATTTTTTAACGTTGATGAAGTATTATTTTTCAATTTATCTAACGTAAACGTTTTTGTTTGATTACTACCAACCCACATGGGTAACGTTTCTGTAACCAACATCCTGTTGGATAAAACAGGTAAAACATCTTGTTCTCCGTCAGAAAAATCGCCTGCTTTAGCCACAACTTTATATTGAATGGCTTGCACAGTTTCAGGGATTGATAGATCCCAAGAAACATTGGTGTTACCATTTGTATCAACTTTAAAACTTTTGGTTGCGTTTGTGTTTTTTAAATCTACATTGATTTCTTTTCCTGAAATAGCATCTGTTAAAATCAGTTTTGCAAAACCATTTAATTGATTATTTGTTAAGTTGGTAATTTTTGCACTCAACGTAATTTGATCTCCTTCACGCAAAAAACGAGGTGCATTTGGTACAACCATTAATTCTTTCTGAGTAACAGTTTGTAAAGTTTTTGTTGCTGATTTTAATTCTGAAGTATGCGCTAATAATTGCAATTTCCATTTTGTTAATGCTTCTGGCATTGTAAAAGAAAAACTAATTTTTCCGTTTTTATCTGTTCTTAGTTGCGGAAAAAAGAAGGCTGTTTCTTTAAAGTTTTTACGTGTTTTAACGTTTAATATTTGCTTGTCCACTTCTTCTTCGTCCTCTTTTATAGTCTCTGTTTCATCAGTTTCTGTAGATTCGATTATAGTTTTTTCACCCTCTTTTTCATCTTCTACTAATGGAATGCCGGCAGTTTTTCCTGATAATCTTTCAGCGGTTCTTCCCTTACCTCTAACCATAATGTTTCTATTCCTACCAAAACGAAACCCAAACCAATTATAATTAGTATGAGCAATAGTAGAAAAACCATAATATCCTCGTTTAAGATTTCTAATATTAAATTTTGAGGTTCCAAAACTGCGGTACGCATTACTTACATTGTAGGAATAATAAGTCTGTTTTGATACGGTAGGAGTGAACTGCCAGTTATGAGGCTTAAATTCATCTAGAGAGGCATCATACATTGAAGCCAAAATTTCTGCAGTTACTGAATTATTTTTATCGTTTTTAATGGTAAAACTCCAAGTTTCATCCTGGCCTGGTTGTAATTTATCTCTAAAAATATTTGTTTCAATATTAATGGCTTCTTGTTTTTGTGGCACATTAATTATTAAGTTTCCACTTTCAAAATAATTATAATTTACAAAGTGATATTTAATGGCAAAACCACCAATATCCTCATTTTCAATAGGTGTTTTTATCGTTTTAGTTGAGTTGTTTAACTTTACTAAAGAAGTTTCTATAATTTTGTGATCCTTTTCAATTTGTACAACAACTGTAATGTTTTTTGATGCGGACCCGATAGTAATTTCAGCGCAATCACCAACTTCATAAAAAGTTTTATCAGTATGAACTACAATTAAATTGTTGTCTGCAATTTCTGTTTCCTTTGAAGAAAATACAGAGAATCTTTTTTCATCCTTTACTTTTCGTTCAAATTTATCTTTGCTTTCCAATACGACAATGTATCTACCTGTTTGCCAGTTTTTAATGGTGTTTAGTTGTATTTCTTTTGATGTGTTGGTATCAAAATTTTGACTAAAAACGAGTGCTCCTTTTTTCCACTTATTCTCGTCACTTTCATCATTTGTAAAAGGATCATTTGGAAATAATGTTCTGAATGTTTTTTCTGATATGTCTTGGTAATTAGGAGCAGCCCAAGGTCTTTTTCTTAAGGGGTTTTTTGGTGCTCGTAGTTTGTAGATTTTAAGGCTTCCTTGCGCAGCAATAAATTCACCATTTAAATTTTTTGTATTAATTTTTAAATTGTTTTCTTGTTGGCTTTTATCAATTTTATCATCCATAGAAATTTTAGCAATCAAAGAATGATAACCTACTTTTATGGTTGTTGTAGCGCTTCTAGTTTCTCCATTTATATCTGTTACATCTGCTGTAATTTCGTATATAAAAATGGGTAGGTTTTCTTCAGATGCGCTTTCGTCAGGAATTGTTTTAAATATGATTTCAAATTCTCCTTTATTATTTGTGATGGATTCACCATAAGTAATTTCTTGAGAACTAGAGGTCGGGTTTGATCCTCTCCAATAATACCAACTCGGATATTGTACTTTTCTATAAACACGATAGACTACTTTCGCATCTGTAATAGTTGCGCCTGAAAAAGCTTTTGCAAAACCATTTATAGTGATAGAATCGTTTATCTTGTAACTTTCTGTAATAGGTTTAAATTCAGTTTTAAATTTCGGTCTTTTGTATTCCTCTACAGCAAATTTTTGAGATTGTGATAAAAAATTATAATCTTCAGTGTCATAGAATTTACTAATGTGTTTAGAGCTTTTGTCAATTTTAATTGAAAACTCACCAGTTAAACCATTATTTGGTATTATAAACTCGCCTGCAACAGAACCAAAATCATTCAACTTTAATTCAATAGCTTTTATTTTTTGGTTGTTGGCATCATATAAAATCGCTTTTACATATTCATTCGTAAAAACGGTAGCTGTTTTGCCTTGTTTTTTGAGAACAATGGCTTTAAAATAAATAGTTTGTCCAGGTCTATAAATACTTCTATCAGTAAAAATAAAAGGCTTTATGATACTATTTTCAATCTCATTGTTTTCGTTATTTAACCGATTGTAATCAGATATGTAATAATTTCTAAAAGTGGCAAAATCATTTTTCGTTTTGACATCAATCGCTACATTGTGATAATAATTTGAACTTTTAAAAGAAGCAAATCCTTTTTTATCTGTAATCAACCTTTTGTTGATAAATGTGTTTTCATTTTTGCTATTGTTTTTTAAATGAATTTCTGCTTTTTTGTATGGTTTTCCGGTATTTCTATTCACTACCTGATAGGTATATTTTCCCTCAAAAGTGTTTTCTATTAAAGTTAAATTCGTGGCTTGCATAAACGCTGTTCCAAACACTTCATCATTCTTTAAAACTTTGTTTATAGAGGAAACAATTAAATACTTTCCGTTTTCAAATTTTGGCAGGATTATCTCTGTACTATGTGGTAAGTAATCATTTTCATTTCTGAGTTTAGAGTTCCAATTATTTACTTTGTTCAGTGAATTTATAAATGCGACTTTTTCTTCGGATTTATAAAGTCTGTTGAATTTATACAATTGATCATTTGTTATTTTGTAAGCAGTAAAATAGAGATGGTCAATATTTTTATAATTGATTAACATTCTTGTAATTGTATTCGTAGGAATGTTTTTTTCTAAAGTGATAGAAAGTGATTTTGCTTTAATTTGCTTTTTAAGAATAGTACAGTTTTTAGCCCCTAAACTTTTTGGATATTTTTTAATGATTTGATCACAAATAGTAATTGCTGCATTGTTTTCAGATTTGTCTTTATTAATTTTTGCAATTTCAAAAGTATATAATCCGCTGATATCATTTTTATTAAAGTTTTCTTTTGAGAACTCTAAAGCGGATAGAAAAATAGCTTCATTATTTTTAAATGTAGCATGTTGCTTTACAAATTGCAAACGGTCTATATCATTGCTAGCGAAGGCATTTAAATTACTTTCTTTTGAATGAAATTGAATTAATTTTTGATAGATTTTTAACGCATTAAATTTTAATGATAAGCTGTCTTTGGTTTCAAGTTTTATTTTTAAAAACTTTTTATAATTAGTTAAAAAAGATGGGTTGTTTATTACAAATTTATAAGACGGTCTTGTAATTGAAGTTTCTGACGATTTGTAAAACTCTAGTGCATTGTTTGCCAATACATCAAATAGCGTAGGTCGGTATTTTTTAGCGTCTTTTCGGATGGATAAAATTGCGGCAAAATCATGAATGTCTATTTTTTGAAGTTTTTCAGACCTTTCTAATGAAGTATTAAAACAAAGATGTATTTCTTTAAACAAGGTGTTTAAATCCCAAGTTCTAAAATCGGTTGCATCAACTTTATCTGCTGTTTTTGTTCTATTGTAAAATTTATATCTATTCTGAGTAAAGTATTGCCAGTATAGATTTGCTAGCATATTTTGCAAAACATTTTTTGTGGGGAATGTACTCTTTGAAATATGTTTTTTAAAATTATTAATTATTTGCAGTTGTGCATTTTCTTCTAAGATTAAAGAGTATTTACTTTGATATAATAGTGATTTTATAAGTTGTGAAGCGTTATTTTCCTTCTCTGCCTTTAAATAAATTTTGTCAACACGAGCTAAAGCAGATTTAGGTAAGTTTTCAGCATCAAATTTTTCTACCTCTAACCATATTTTGTCAAAGGAATCTTGTGCGTTAGATATTGCAGAGAATAAAAAAAGCATTAATAACAGTGTTGCAGTTTTTTTCATATTTAATAAATTTTAAGTTATCGAAACATATATCAATTGTGCTGTCTAACAAACTAAAATTAGTGAACAAGCGCTTTGCATGAGTCAAACTATTTTTTAACTGAGTTTCGTTCTAAATATAATCAATATTCTTGCCAGCTTTTGTATTTTTACTTTTAAATAATTTTAGTTTATGAATATTCATTTTATCGCCATTGGAGGAAGTGCAATGCATAATTTAGCAATTGCTTTACACCAAAAAGGATACCAGGTTTCTGGAAGTGATGATACCATCCATGACCCGTCAAAATCTCGTTTAGAAAAATACGGATTATTGCCAGCAGAATTTGGTTGGTTTCCAGAAAAAATAGCATCAGAATTAGATGTTATTATTCTCGGTATGCATGCTAAAAAGGACAATCCTGAATTGTTAAAAGCGCAAGAATTAGGTTTAAAGATATATTCTTACCCTGAATTTTTATTCGAACAATCTAAAGATAAAACGAGGGTGGTAATTGGTGGTTCTCATGGAAAAACTACAATTACTTCTATGATTTTACATGTCTTAAATTATCATGAAAAAGAGGTAGATTACATGGTGGGTGCACAGTTAGAAGGTTTTGAAACAATGGTGCACTTAACAGAAGAAAATGATTTTATTGTTTTAGAGGGTGATGAATATTTGAGTTCGCCAATAGATATGCGCCCTAAATTTCATTTATATAAACCTAATATTGCTTTGTTAAGCGGAATTGCTTGGGATCATATTAATGTTTTTCCAACATTTGAGAATTATGTAGAGCAGTTTAAGATTTTTACAGACTCTATGATAAATGGGGGTATGATGGTGTATAATGAAGAGGATACAATTGTAAAAGAAGTAGTAGAATCATCAGAAAATCATATTAAAAAATATCCATATTCAACTCCAAAACATTTTATTGATAACGGAATTACTTTTTTAGAAACTACGGAAGGAAACTTGCCTTTAGAAGTTTTTGGAAAACACAATCTTCAAAATCTCGCGGGAGCGAAATGGATTTGTCAACATATGGGTGTTGACGAAGATGACTTTTATGAGGCGATAGCCAGCTTTAACGGGGCAAGTAAGCGTTTAGAAAAAATTGCAGAAAGTAATGCTACCGTAATATTTAAAGATTTTGCACATTCACCAAGTAAAGTAGAAGCAACGACTAAAGCTGTAAAAGAACAATATTCAGACAGAAAAGTATTAGCTTGTTTAGAACTACATACGTATTCTAGTTTGAATGCAACGTTTTTAGCGGAATACAAGGGCGCCCTTGATGCCGCCGATAAAGCAGTTGTTTTTTACTCTCCGCATGCAGTACAAATTAAACAATTAGAAGAGGTTACAGAGCAACAGATAGCCAATGCTTTTGACAGGGATGATTTAATTATTTACACAAATCCCCAAGAATTTAAGAACTTTTTGTTTCATCAAAACCTAGAAAAAACCGCGGTTGTTTTAATGAGTTCTGGTAATTACGGAGGTTTAGACTTTAATGAAGTTAAAAGTTTGATTTAGATTTCTTGATTCCAAGCTGAATGAGTTTTTCTTGATACCAGGTTTTATCTGTCATTCTTTTTAGTAGCCAATTTCTATGATTTTTGTCAAAAATTGATTTGTAAATAATAGTACCTCTCTCCTTTATGGAGAGAAAGGTTTTAATTTTAGTGTACTTTTTATTTCTTAATTTTTCATCCGCCAATAGTTTATTAAAACTTTTTAGATAGGTTTCTACGCCCTTGGAATTCGAATACTCTAAAGATTTAGGTTTATTAAAAACATCATAACAAGTAGCTAAAAAACAATTTAATGGGTTTTTTAGATTGATGAATTTATTAAAAGAGGTTTTGGCAATGGTCTTTTTTGATAGTAAAAAAACATCATAGGCATTTCTTAAAGCGATGTTTTTAAAGTAAAAACCATGATCATTAATTTGTGTTGCAATAATTGATAAGGCCAATTGATTTTTAAAACTTAACACATTCGTATTATTAATGATTTGAGAATCTTCACTAACAAATGAATAGTTAAATTCGTTGGCGTATTTTTCAATTAAAAGTTCTTTATGAATTTCTATAGCTGCGATATTATTTTCTTTTTGTAATCTCGGGTAATGTTTAAATTCAGGAAAATCGTAGTTAATGTCATAAACTTTTGAATACCCAAAATTAGATAAAACTTCAATAGCTTTTGGGTAATCATCTTTCGAAAAAATAAAATCAATATCACCAACCATACGTTCAGCAATATCTTCATACAAACCTTCTAACAAATTTCCTGTTCCTTTCAAGAAAATAGGTTTAATATTATTTGCTAATAATAAATCGTTAATTTCTTTTGCTTGTTCTATTATCTGTTTGTTTTTCTCGCGATTTAAATCCGTAACACGAATCATGAAGTCCACTAAATCATTTGGTAAATAATGGAGAAAACTAGCTCTTTTTAGGTTGCAATACAAAGCAGGTAAAACATAGTTTGCAGTACTTGCTTTTACAACAGCTTCCCAAGCTACTTCAGTTGTTTTTAGTTGGTTCTCAATTTCTTTTTTATTTTCGTCCTCTAAAGAAATAGTCAAACATTTAGCTACAAAAAAAAGAGTTTCTTTATAAGTCATTATCAAAAATTTTAGAAACCGTTTTTAGCATTTCTTCATTCTTAGAATAGGTTAATTGATAACAATTAAGGGAGGCAAACCAATCTAAAAATATTTGAGCGTTTTCTTTTTTGGGTGATAACCAAGAATCCGGAATTAATTGCTGAAAGGCATCAATTTTAGCTATTTTTTTACAACTTAAATCTGAATCTTTTACGTATTTAATAAATACTAAATCATTACAAGGTAAGTGAGAAAAGTAATTGTTATTGTTGGGCTTTAAATAACGTACAATTTTATTTAATCGTGTAAAATTGTATTCTGCTGTAGTTTCTAATTCAGGGTAAATAGGTAGTAATGTTTCTAAGCTACTCTTTTTTATAGATATGCACGCCGGGAAACTATAGACTTCCCTTTTCTCAATATCTATAGGTACAAAATCATCTGCTAAACAAGTAAAGCCATGTGCTTGCAAGAGTGCTAATGATGTACTCTTTCCATTCCCAGAATCCCCCAAGAATAGTATTGATTTTTTTTCATTACTGACAGCAGAGGCATGAAAAACACCCATCCATTCATTTTCATCTTTTTGATGAATCTTCTGAATGAACTCCATAGAAAACTTGCCTTGAAAATAATGAATGTTTTTGTTATTCCAAGATCCAATTTGTTTTTTATCAACAAACAGAAAAATAACATCATTATTAATAAATACGTCAAACTCAAAATCGAAATTTACTACCTCTTCATTTACCAAATGTGCAAACTTAGGATGCACAAGAGACAGCTCTTTTTCACTTAAATAAGATATTTTAAAAACAACATTATTAACCTTGTAGTATTTTATAAACTTGAATGATTTTGGAACTTTTATATCTTTATAATCAATAATTTCCTCTGTTTCATTCTTCTCTTTGGCTCCGTAAATTTTTTTTTCTAGGTTTTTGATAAAATCAATCGTCGCATCAACAGGAACAGACAGCTTTTTAGACAAGTCTTCTGCAATTTTATTTACAGAGATTCCTTTGTTCAGACTTTTTAGAATATCAGCGGTTGTATGCTCTAAAATGAGATATTTGTTACTACTTTCAAACCAAGTAATCGTCTTGTTTTCAGTGGTTTTATATAAGATGTTGGTTTTGCTATTCATAAAAAATAAAAGTACTTATTTTAAATGTATTACGAACAAAAAACGCCTCATAAAATGAGGCGTTTATATATAATTTTAAAAGATGTATTAAAATCCAGTTCCAGGAGTTTCTGGCGAAGCAGCTTGTGCTTTTTGTGGACTTAATACTAGGTATGTACCCAATGCAGTTAAAGCTGCATATTTACCGTAATTTCCAATCTTTTTAATTGCATCTTTACGAGTAATTTCTTCTTGATTTTTATCTATCTTGTTTTTCATGATCTATCTTCTTTAAAACGCTCGTTATTTATTCTATTATGATTTTCTTACTTAATTTACCTGCTGCTGTTTGCACTTGTGCAAAATAAATACCTTTTGCTAATTTAGGTAAATAAATATCTTTATTCGCAGTAGCTTCAAAAGAAGTATTCATAACTTTTTTCCCTAAAATATTAAATAAAGATAAAGAGGCTTTACCTTGTTGTAAACCTGTTACTCTTAATGTATTAGCAGTTGCTTTAAAAATATTTACACTATTTAATGCTACATTATCAATAGATAAAGCATTTTGGGATGTATGTATATAAAAACGCCCAACGCCATCTATAGCACCGTCTATAGTAATTTGGTACGTTGCACTAGCCTCATCTAAACGTGTAAAAGTATTATTAACTTTGTCTTCTAAAAATACTTTAATACCGTCAGGTAAATTCATAGCTTCAGCAGAAAAAGTAATTTCTTTACCCGCATCTGCAGTAATACCCATAGGAACAATCATACTTTCATAATCTGAGTTTGGTAAAGATTGTACTTGGTATCTTTTACCAACATTATCATCTACTAAAGATGTAAAAATTGATAAAGAGTTTGGAATTCCTCCGAAGGTTTCTCCTTCCCAACCATAGTCATAACCCTTGTTAAAATTATCACCAAAATTAAGTTTTGCAAAACGATTGTTTTCACCATCTGATAATAGTAACTTCACTTCAGTTTTTTCACTCTTTTTAAAAGAATCACCTGTTGCAGCTTGATTACTTTCATCAAAAGTAACTGTTCCTGCTGAAGTAGCATTTACAAAGAAACCTTGTCCAGGAGACAATACCCAAGCATCTCCAGATGTTTTAACCTCATACATACCAGTAGCTCCATTCCATAACCAAATTTGAGATTGATCTAGATTAGAACTAGTTGTAGCTCCTAAAAACGTTGCGCTATTTACAAAAGATGTATAAGGATTACCTAATAAATTAAACCCAGCTGCAAGAGAAGAAGTCTCCACACTTTCGGTATTTAGAGTTCCTGTAAAAGAGACGTTTCCTGCACTTTGATCTGTTATTCTACGCAGAGAATATCCTTGACCTGCATTAAAATTAGCAGCGGCATCGCCAGTTTGCATATAAGACCAGCTGTCATTTGCAGATACATAAGTGCTAATAGCGTTATTTGTGCCATTAACGGCTAAAAGATTTGCAGCAACATAAGCATCGTCGTATGTTTCACCGGAAACTGGGCTTGATACTAAATGCCATTGATTTTTTTGTACCCTTCGGTTGCAGATAATCGTTCCAGAAAAAGTAGATTGTGCAATTAAAGATGCTCCTGAGAGTATTGTAACTGAATTAACAGTGACCGCATTTGAGGCTATCGGGTAATTAGTTAAATCTTTAGGTATTGCTACATCTTGCGTGGCAACTGGAATATTATCATAAATCCAGTTGGAAGCCTTGTTCCAATCAGTGTCGGTAGCACCAGACCAAACCGTTGAGCTTATTCTTCCAGGAGATCCTCCATCTGCAACACTTGATCGCCAGTTGCTACTTGTAACAGAATTGTCTAGTATAGTTTCTTCAATTTCAAAACTAGGACCTTTTCCATTTGTATCTGGATTATCGCTTTTATTGTAGTTTACAGTGTCAATAGTTGATCCACTGCTGTTCTGTAAAGTAATTGTTCCACCAGTATTACTTAAATTATTACTATCATTAGTGGTTTTAACATCGGCATTAGAAGTCGCACCACTTAAATTATGAAAGTCTGGTGTAAACGGACTGTCATTATTGTAAGTACCATCTCCGTTACTTCCTACAGCAATTGTTAAATAATCACCATTAGTTATTGTCGTGGATGCTGGAAATGTAAATGTTTTTCCATTGTATGCTAACATCCAGCCAGAAATATCAACATCAGATCCATTTCCATTGTAAATTTCTATCCATTCGTCATCAGTGCTTGGTGTATTGTACATAATTTCAGAAATCATAATTTGCGGTAAATCATCGTCTTCATTAGTAACTGTAGTTGTAACATCATCAACACTATCATAAGTATCGTCTGATGAGGCATCAACAACAGAAGCTGTTATAACAACATTTATATCACCATCTTCAATAGCATCATCTATACCGGTTGCAGTTATTGTTTGTGGGGTATCCCAATCACCATTTGTAAAAGTAAGTGTTGATGGTGAGATAGTTACCTCTCCATTGTCACTACTAGAAATATTTAAAACAACATCGGTAGTAGGTGCCACATTTAACAAAACAGCTGTAAATGTTGCAGTTGTTCCAGATTCATTAGTATTTCCTGAGACTGATCCTAAAGAAATTCCTGCAGCTGTCGTACTATAGCTAGTTACTGAAAAATCATCAATAACTAGGTGTGCATTCTGATCATCACTCAGGATTCTTATGAAAACTGTGCTGGATAAGTTATTTACATCGTAAGAATAATTAATATAATTTTCATTTGCAGAAGCTCCTAGCGTATGCGTATCTAAAGTGCTAAAATTTAAACCATCAGTAGAAATCTGCAACTGAAAAACATTAGCTGAACTTCCATTTATATAAGCATATTTAAAAGAAACTGTACCACAAGTATTTAATACAGGTGTTGTGATATGTGCGTTCGGTTTATCATCGTTAATTGTGAAACCTCGTGAAATACCTTTACCAACTGGATAACTGAAATTACCTGCAAAATTCCTGGTCCAGTCTCTACCATTTATTGTTATTGAAGATGTGCCGTAAGAACTACTGGTTTGTGTTTCAAAATCTTCTGTCCAGTCTTGTCCATAACTAAGAGTAGAAATTAGTAAAAAGCAAAGAGCAATTTTAAAAAAGTTTTTTTGTTTCATTGTTAGATTGTTAAATTTTTTGAAGTTCTAAATCTACAAAATAAATTAATAAATAAAAAACTTAAAATACTACTTAACAGAAATATAATGTATTCTTAAAAATTAAATAATATTTTTACGTTTCTGTAAAATTTAGAAATTAAATTTGCTAAGTCCAATAAAAGTAGGTCAAAAAATATGTAGTACAACCTGGCCAGAAGAGTGGCAGAAATAAAATAAAAAGAGTAAAAGTTTCTATTTGCCAAATTGTATTACAGAAATATAACACTATTTAGATTTATTGGTTCAATGTTTAAAATGATTTTAGTGGCATGCAGTGCTAATAGCTAGCCCAATATTATTTTAGCTTGTGTGTTTATTTTTGTTCCTCTTTAAACACATCAATATGTCCTTTTAATTTTCTTTTTAGTTTTAAAGACGGTTGGTAGTTAATATGAAATTTTTTTATGTTTTTAACACTTAATAATTCTGGTTTTTCTGCTGCACTGCCTTTAAACCCCATTTTAAATTTACCTACATCGCCCATATCTACAATTTTACCTTCTTGTAAATAAAAATCTAACTTTTTACCCAATGCCATTAACACTGCTTTTACATCTACAGTGTGCAAGGTACACTCACTGCTAATGTGCTCACTTAATGTGTCTATATCTATTGTACCTGTATTAACGGCTTGCAAAATATAAGAGTTTTGTTTGTTGCCAATGTTGTTGCTTCTTTTTGTAATTCTATAACGTAAGGCCATGTCTGATATGTAAGGTTTTTATTTTAGTAATGGTTTAAAGATAACTACATCCTTATTAAGGAAAAAATAATTGTACAACTTTTAAAATTTTATTGTACAACTTTTTATAAAAAATTGTACAATTTTTTTGTATTTATTGTACAATAAATTTACACTGCATGCGTACCCGTTATTTAATTGATAACTATCTTTATATAAAAACAATACTGATGCACTAAAAAATAGCTGCGGTTTGGCTACATATAGTTTTTACAAATTGTGAAGTTTGTCAGCTTAAAAGTAGGTTAGGTTGTTAGTTCTTTCGCCAAAAGAAAGGCGTAAACAAAATAAGAACTGTAAAAAGTTCTAAACGGCCAATGAGCATTAAAAAGGAACAGAACCATTTTGCTGCATTACTTAAATGAGCATAATTGTCTACCGGGCTCACGGAACCAATGGCAGGGCCAATATTACCTAACGAAGAGGCTGCTGCACCTAAAGCAGATACAAAATCTAGTCCTAAAAAAGTGAGTATTACAGAGGCCAATACAAAAATAAGCATGTAAATAATAAAGAAAGAAAGGATGTTAAAAACAATGGTTTTATTTACCGCCTTACCATCATATCTTACCGGTATAATTGCGTTAGGGTGCAATGCTTTTTTAAACTCTAAAAAACTATTTTTAAGCATTACAATATGTCTTACTACTTTTACACCACCACTTGTAGAACCCGCAGAGCCACCAGTAAAAAATAAAGCAAAGAAAATACCGGTAGCAAAAAAATGCCACATTGTAAAATCTGCCGAAACAAAACCTGTAGTAGTAACCACCGAAGTTACCATAAAGAGTGAGTGTCTAATGGCACTTTCTAATTTTCCAAAAACCATAGGGTGCGCAATGGTAGTATGTAAGTTTGGATCTTGATAGATATAAACAACTGATGTAATTATGGAGGCTACAATAATAATACCGAAAAGGTAATACTTAAACTCTTCACTCTGAAACACTTTTTGGATTTTTCCTTTTAAGGCAAAATAAGTTAACACAAAATTTGTTCCTGCAACTAACATAAAAAAGATGATAATATATTGCACAAAAGGTAAGTTGTTATAGAAAGCTACACTGTTGTTTTTTGTTGAAAAACCTCCTGTACTCATGGTTGCCATTGCATGGTTTATGGCATCAAACCAAGTCATGCCCGCAACCTTTAATAATAAAAACTGTGCAAATGTTAGGGTAACGTATATTAAATACAAGCGTTTAGCAGTGTCTGTAATTCTTGGGTGTAATTTATCTGCAGATGGCCCTGGAGCTTCTGCCATAAAAAGCTGCATACCTCCAATACCTAAAAGAGGAAGAATTGCAATGGTAAGAACAATAATTCCCATACCACCAATCCAATGCGTTGCACTTCGCCAAAATAAAATTCCTTTTGGCATGGATTCGATATCTGTTAGTATGGACGACCCTGTTGTTGAATATCCAGAAATGGTCTCGAAAAAAGCATTATTTATATCGGGTATCGTACCAGAAAGTAGATAGGGAAGCATGCCTGTAAAAGAGAGGATTAACCAACCTAAAGTTACAATTAAGTACCCTTCCTTTTTATGGATATATGTGCTTTTAGGTTTGTTAAACAAATAAAGTAGCAGCCCAATAATTAAAGTAACAATACCGGCACCTAAAATACCCCATTTTGCCTTTTCATTGTTATAAACACTAAAAGGATACGCAATAAACATAAAAAAGCTGTTTAATATTGCTGTAATACCTAAAAATCTAAATATTATTTTGGTGTTTAAAGGAGTCATTTTGTTATTTAAATAATCTTTCAACAGTGCTTATTATTTCTGGCAGGCAGAAAATAATAACTTTATCACCCGTTGCAATTTGTACATCTCCAGATGGCATTATTGCTTTTTCATTTCTAATAATACCACCAAAAACGGCTTCTCTAGGAAAACGCAAATCTTTTATTGGTTTTTCTGTTACTTTTGCACCTTTTTGTACTTCATATTCAAAAACTTCAGCATCAATATTGTGCAAATTTGCTAAGGCTAAAACAGCACCTTTTCTAATGTGTCTAAAAATATTACTTGCAGCAATCAATTTTTTATTGATTAAAGATTGAATTCCGATTGTTTGAGAAATATCAATATAATCCATGTTTTCTACCAAGGCAACTGTCTTTTTTACACCCTTAGATTTTGCCACAAGACAAGACATTATATTCGCTTCGGTATTTCCTGTAACCGCAATAAAAGCGTCTGTTTCTCTAATATTCTCTTCTTCTAAAAGTTCTAAATCTCTTCCGTCACCATGTATTACCAACGTATCATTTAATTGTTCCGCTAAAAGTTCTGCTTTTTCTCTGTTTTGTTCTATTAATTTAACTTTAAAATTATTTTTACAAAGATTATGTGCTGTTTTTTGTCCGATACTACTACCACCAAGAATCATTACATTTTTAATGTTGATTTGCTTGATACCTAAAATAGGGTAGAGGTCTTGCATACTATAGTTGGGTACACAAAAATAGACTTGATCATCTAACTGGTAAGTAGTGTCTCCTCTAGGAATAATAGTTTGAGAAACACCTTGTCTTTTTATTGCGATGGTTACAAAATCTATATCGCTAAAACGTTTTGAAGCCTCTTTTACAGTTAAATTTAAAATTGGAGATTTATAAGTTAAAGGAGTTCCCATTACATTAAAAACACCACTTTCAAAAGCTACAGTATCATTAAACGAAGATTGATCTAATAGCATTTTAATTTCGTTAGCAGCCAACTCTTGAGGAGAAATCATAAAGTCTAATCCAAATTGTTTAAAATCAACTTCACATTCATTTAAAAATTCAGAATTGTCTATTCTTGCAATTGTTTTTTTAACTCCTAAAGATTTGCCAATCACAGAAATCGTAAAATTAGTGTTTTGACTATCGGTAACAGCTATTAATAAATCTGCTGTATCTACGCCTATTTCTTTTAGCAATTTTATAGAGGTAGCATCTCCTTTTTTGGTAATAACATCTAAATGATTATTAATATAGTCTAGTTTTTCACCATCAAAATCTATGACATACGTGTCTTGAGATTCGTAAGAAAGCAGTTTAGCCAAGTGAAAGCCAACGTCTCCTGCGCCAGCTATGATAATTTTCATAAGTTAGATATATAATAATACCTAACAAATATATAAAGAGTTTTGATGGAAATGAAAATAAAAGGAAGTTTTCAGTTTGTGCTAAAGGATAAAAAATAATTTTATTTCTTTTTTTATGGTTAAAAGAAACTTTAGTTTTACTGCTAAAATTTATACAAAAAACACATTTCGTGAAATTAAAAAATATATGCACTTCTGGCTTTTTAAAAAAACGATTATTTTTAGTTCTTTTTACCTTAATTATTTCTTTTTGTTCATGTAATAAAAAACTTAAATACATAGAGGTAGAGCAAGAAAAAAGCGTTTTTCTTTCGGGAGATAAAATTCCTGACAGTCATTTTTTAGGGGATCAAAAGTGTAAAGAATGCCATCAAGATGAATTTAAAAGATGGAAAGGTTCTCACCATGACAAGGCAATGCAAATTGCTGATAGTATTTCTGTTTTAGCAAATTTTAATAATAAAAAATTTACAAGTCAAGGTATTACTTCGCGTTTTTATAAACAAGGAAAAGATTTTTATGTAAATACAGAAGGACCTGATGGTAACAATCATAGTTATAAAATTATTTATGTTTTTGGAATAACGCCTTTGCAACAATACATTGTTCAGTTTCCCGACGGCCATTACCAATGTTTAAGAACTGCCTGGGATTCTGTTAAAAATAAATGGTTTGATTTGTATTCAGATTTTAAAGTTGTGCATTCAGAATGGTTGCATTGGTCTAGAGGAGGTTTGAATTGGAATAACATGTGTGCAGATTGTCATTCTACAAATGTTAGAAAGAATTATGATGAGAAAACGCATAGTTATAATACAAAGTTTGCTATTATTAATGTGAATTGCGAAGCATGTCATGGTTCTGGAAAACAACACGTTACAGATGTAGAAGAAATGGGGGTGAAGTATGTTGCAAATGGTAGTTTTCAAATGACAACAAAAACAAAACCAAAAGAATTGGTAGATCAATGTGCGCGTTGTCACATGAGAAGAGAACAGTTTTCTGAGGCTTTTAATTTTGAAGGAACAATGTTAGATCATTATTATCCTCAATTATTAGAGGAGAGATTATATCAAGCGGATGGACAAATTTTAGATGAGGTTTATGTTTATGGTTCTTTTGTACAAAGTAAAATGTATCAAAATGGTGTTACTTGCACCAATTGTCATGATGCACATTCATTAAAACTAAAGTTTGATGGAAATAAATTGTGTGCACAATGTCATGTTCCAGAAAAATACGATACTCCAAAACATCATTTTCATCCACAAAATACAGCGTCTTCAAAATGTATAAACTGTCATATGCCAGGAAGAATTTATATGGGTAATGATTTTAGAAGAGATCATAGTTTTAGGGTGCCAAGACCAGATTTAAGCTTAAAATATGGTACGCCAAATGCATGTGCAGGTTGTCATAAAGATAAAGATGATGTTTGGGCAGCAAAGAATTTTACAAAATTATTTGGTGAGGTAGATTCTATTCATTTCTCAGAAAAGTTAGCGCCAGGTATTACAATGCAACCAAATGGACATGAGGGGTTAATTGAATTAATGAATGATAAACATCAACCAGAAATTGTTAGAGCTTCTGCAACTAAAATATTATCAAATTACAATGCTCAGAATTTTGTAGAACAATATATATCACTTTTAAGTGATGAATCTGCTTTGGTAAGAGGAGCTAGTGTAGATATTTTAAGTGGCGTAAACTCTACAGATTATACTTCTTATTTTTTACCACTATTAGAAGACCCAAAAAGAAGTATTCGAGTAAAAGCATTTTTTGGTTTAGGAGGAATGCCTGAAACTGAAATTCCTGAAGTTTATAAAGAGAGTTATCAAAATGTAAAAAAAGAATTTTTCTTACATTTAAAAACAAATGCTGATTTTGTAGGAACAAGAATTAAAAAAGGTAATTACGCTATTAAAACTGGTAATCTTAAAAAAGGAATTGAAAGTTATGAGAGTGCTTTAACTATTGATAATAATAACAATCAAGTAAGAGTAAATTTAGCTACTTTATATTATAATAATAAGCAATATGTAAAAGCAGAAGAAACATTTAAAATTGTAATTGATCAAGAGCCACAATATGGGCCTGCTTTTTATTCACTTGCCTTAATGTATGCAGAATTAAATAGAATTGATGATGCAATAGCTCAGTTAAATAAAGCAGTGAAAATAATGCCAGAAAATATACGTGTATATTATAATTTAGGGTTACTTTATGATAAAAAACAAGATTATAAAAACGCAGAAAAAGTTATTATTTCTGGATTAAAAGTAGCACCTGATAATGAAGGGCTATTATATGTTTTAGCTTATGTATACAATAAAACAGCACAAAAAGAAAAAGCAAAGAATATTGTATATCGTTTAATTGATTTGTATCCAAACAACGAACAGTATAGAGATTTTTTAAACCAATTATAGCTATTTTTAAATGACTTTTTTTTTCACTTTTAGATATAAAAGGGAAACGTTTTTATGAACTTTAAATCAGTGCTATAAACAATTAAATAGTTAATTTCCATTTTCGTATTTTTAGAAAAAAAAGAAAATGGAAAAGTTAACTATTAAGGCTTGGGCGCAAGATGATAGGCCAAGAGAAAAGTTGTTGGCAAAGGGCAAAACATCGCTTTCTGATGCAGAATTAATTGCAATTCTTATTGGTTCTGGTAACAGACAAGAAAGTGCAGTTGCACTTTCTAAAAGAATTTTACAATCTGTAAGCGGTAACATAAATGAACTTGCTAAGTTATCCGTAGAAAAATTAATAACTTTTAAAGGTATTGGAGCTGCAAAAGCAATTGCTATCATTACGGCTTTAGAGATCGGAAAAAGACGTCAGTTAGAAATTGCTTTAGAGAAACCAAGAATTACCAGTAGTAAAGATGTTTTTAATTTAATGCAACCCGTTATTGGCGATTTAGAACATGAAGAATTTTGGGTGTTATTTTTAAACAATTCAAACAAAGTATTGGCAAAAAGTCAGATAAGTAAAGGGGGTTTAACAGCCACTATTGTTGATGTTAGATTGTTGTTTAAAAGAGCATTAGAACTAGCTTCTGTGGGAATAATTGTGTGCCATAATCATCCATCCGGAAAATTACAGCCAAGTACTGCAGACAAGCAACTTACTCAAAAAATTAAAGAAGCAGGTTGCACTTTAGATATAAAACTATTAGATCATTTAATAATTACCGAAAAAGTGTATTTTAGCTTTGCGGATGATGGTGTTTTATAACAATTTTAAAGCCCAAGCTGTAAACACATAATTCATGATATGCTATTAATTTATTCACATAAAATTACACCGCGAGTTCGTTATATCTTTAAGCATATTTTTACAAGAACCTTATTAATTTCTGTAGATTTCACCTCTAAGATAGAGGAGTTTGTTGCGCATAACGGTCCTAAAATGACGTATACTAAAACACCATTGGGCAATGAGTTTTTTGTAAAAAGTAACGACTTATTATTTGAGCAAGGTGTAAACGATATGGAAATGGTGATTCAGAACTGGGATGATATTCCTTGTTTTTTTAAAGCAGGAGGAAAATCAGCCATTCCATTCGATATTTTTGCGGCAAGTTTTTATCTGATTTCTAGATACGAAGAATATCTACCTCATGTAAAAGACAAACATGGTCGCTATACAGCAGAGCAGAGTTTGGCATTTAAATACCGTTTCTTAGAAAAACCAGTGGTAGATATTTGGGCATATAAATTGTTAGAGGCTTTAAAAGAAAGGTTTCCTGATTATGAATATAAACAACGGAAATATGAATTTATTTCTACTGTAGATATAGACAATGCCTATGCATACAAATACAAAAGTTTTGTAAGAAGAGTGGGTGGTTTTTTTAAGGATTTATTGTTTTTTAAACTTGTAAATGTATGGAATCGATTTGCCGTTGCATTAAATATTAAGAGAGATCCTTTTGATACTTTTGAGCAAATTATAAACATCAGAAAAGAAAAAAACATTAAAACTATTTTCTTTTTTTTAATTGGCGATTATACCACTTTTGATACAAATGTTTCTGCATCAAAAAATAAATTTAGATTGTTAATTAAAGAGATGGTAGATTATGCCTTAGTGGGTTTACATCCATCTTACTTTACAATGACCAATGCTTCTTTATTAAAAAAAGAAAAATTACGATTAGAGGGTATTATTAATATGCCTATTCAGAGATCTAGACAGCATTATTTAAGATTTAGTTTGCCAGAAACATATCAAAACTTAATAGATTTAGAAATAGAAGAAGATTATTCTATGGGCTATGCTAGTAATGTAGGATTTAGAGCCGGTACTTGTACCCCTTTTTATTTTTACGATTTAGATTTTGAAATTCAGACACCGCTTAAAGTATTTCCATTTGCTTTGATGGATACTACTTTAAATGACTATATGAAGCTTACCCCAAGACAATCTTTGGGAAGAATAAGAGATCTTAAGAATGAAGTAAGAGCCGTAAATGGAAGTTTTATTACGCTGTTTCATAACGAAAGTTTAAGTGATTATGATCGATGGAAAGGTTGGAAAAGATTGTATGATTCGATGATTAAAATAGCGATTTCTTAATATGATTAAATACATAAAAAGAAAAGATTTAGAGGTTGAAAAATACGATGCTTGTATAGAAAACTCTCTGCAATCTAAGGTGTATGCTTTCTCTTGGTATCTAGATATTGTAGCAGAAAATTGGGATGTTTTAGTCTTGGATGATTACAAAGCGGTAATGCCAATTCCTTGGAATAGAAAATATTTTATAAAGTATGCCCTTCAGTCTTTTTTTTGTCAGCAAATAGGAATTTATTCAGGTAAAAAGCAATTAAAGCAAAGTAGTGTTAATTTGTTTTTTCAAAAAATACCTAAATCTATTCTCTTTTTGAATCTAAATGTAAATGTTGGCCTATCAAGTTCTACTAAAAAAACAAACTATGAATTAGATTTGGAGCAAGATTACAATCAGATATATAAAAATTACAGAAAAGACAGGATAAAAAGCTTAAAAAAAGCAAGTTTGGCGGAGCTTTACTTTCAAGACTTTGATAATCAGGTTCAATTAATAGATTTGTACAAAGAGGTTTTTGGATATGTACAGCATTCTGAAAAATATTTTAACACAATAAAACAGGTAATGGATTTTTGTTTACAAAATGATTTGGGTTTTGTGCGAAATGTTTTTTATCGTGAAAACCTAGTTTGTGTTGGCTTTTTTATACAATACCAATCTAGAATATATTATTTGTTTAGTGCTTCGTCAAAATTAGGAAAACAATATGGAGCAACTACTTTTTTAATAGATTCAGTGATAAAAGAATATAGTATGGAAAAGATTGTGTTCGATTTTGAAGGGTCGTCAATACCAAATGTAGCTAGTTTTTATAAAAGTTTTGGAAGTGTAAAAACAACGTATTATAATTATCAAACTCATGCAATTAAAAGAATATTTTTTTAAGCTATCGTTTTTATACAAGCTTATTCCTTTAGGCATTTTAATGAAAATTTCTAATAAAAAATTAATACATGTTTTTTATCACTTTGTTATCGATACAGAAAACGATTTAATAGGGCATTTGTATAAGGCTAAAACAAAGAGTCAGTTTACAGAAGATATTTGCTTTTTTAAAAAGCATTTTGATGTTTTTTCAGAATCAGATTTAACACATAATAACGGAGGAAAAGGAGTTTTGATATCATTTGATGATGGTTTGGCTAATTTTTATGAGGTGGTTGCTCCCATTTTAATTAAGAAAAATATATTGGCAATTAATTTTTTAAATTCTAATTTTATTGATAATAAGGGCTTGTTTTACAGGTATAAAGTTAATTTGTTGATAGACAAAATTCAAAAAGAAGAGCTAACAAATTTGCAAATAAGAGCATTGCAAATGCTATTAGGGATTCCAAATTATACTGACAAAAAAATGTTTTCATTTTTAAAGAATGCAAGTATAAAAGAAGAATTAATTTTAAATAAAATTGCAAAAATACTTGAGTTTTCTTTTGAAGATTATTTAAAAATGAAGTCGCCTTATCTGACCCATCAACAGTTAGAAGAATTGCACTCTAAAGGGTTTTCTTTTGGGGCTCATAGTAAAAATCATCCTCGTTATTCTCAAATAAGTTTGGAGGAGCAACTCGCCGAAACTTTAGAGAGTGTAAGAGAGGTAAAAAAACAATTCAATCCGAAAAGAAGCTTGTTTTCTTTCCCTTTTTCGGATGACGGGGTAGTAAAAGAGTTTTTTTATAAAATTAAAGATCAGAGTATTATAACTTTTGGAACATCGGGTTTAAAAGATGAAGATTTAGACAATCATTTTCAAAGAATTCCAATGGAATATAAATCTGCTGTTTATAGTGCAGAAACGATTGTAAAAGGAGAACTTTTGTACTATTTGTTTAAAAAAATATTTAAAAAACACCTCACTAATCGGAATTAATTACGATTCAATTTGTTGTTTATTATTTTTTATAAAAAGTAGTTTTTAGGAGGCTTTTTATTAAAAATTATCTTTGAAAAATCTTCGTTATACCTTCCTTTTTCTTTAATTACTTTACAAGGGTTTCCTACTGCGATAGTATTAGAAGGGATGTCTTTAGTAACAACAGAGTTTGCACCAATAATAACATTATTACCAATATTTACTTCTGGTAAAACGGTAGCATTAGATCCAATCCAAACATTATTTCCAATCGTTATTGGTTTTCCCTTTTCATGTTCTCTTAAATTATCATGCTTATGGTTAGATGAGATAATCGAAACTCCAGGGCCAAGTTCTATGTTCGACCCAAAAATAATTCCGTTACTAGCTTGTATGTAGTTATTTAGATTATCACCAGGATCGCATAAAACACCTTTTGTAATATTTTCTGGTGATAAAACTTTAGAGGTAAAATGAATAGGCCAATTTACTTTTGGGTTTAATCTAAATAATTTTTGAGGAATTAAATAATGGAAAAATAAAATATAATATCTCTGGTAGCCATATTTTGGTCTGTAGTACTCAGGGTAGCAGAGATTAATGATCCACCCAAAAAAGAAAAAATCTAATTTTTTAAACATTTATTCTATTTGATTCTTACAATAGTAAAGATACCATTCTTTATTAATATCATTGTGATACCTAATTTTATCATTGTATTTTAGGTTGTTTTGTTTTAAACTTTCTTCTAAATCATGCACCATTTTTTCTGCATTTAACCAGTCATTTTTTTGCATTTTTTTCTTTGTAACAACATAAGGTAAAAATGGTTTTAAGGCATTTTTAATATTTTGTATTTTTACGGTTAACAGCAAAGGTTGCATTTCAGTTTCAAAATTTAAATCAAAATTTTTAAAAAAATCGCTTATAATATCCACATAGATTTTTTTATTAATTTTTAATTTTGGTTCAAGAAGCTTAAACGAATTTAATAACTCTTTATCCCAAAACGGTAATCTGTATTGATATCCGAAAAAGTCATAAACATTTGCAGAATTAAATATAACTTTTGTAGAAATTTCTTTAAAAATAAAATCTTCATAAACACTACAGGGTTTTAATTCAAGGAAATTGGTGTTAAATTCGGAAAGATTACTGCTGATAACATCTAAACAAGATTTTTCTGTTTTGTTTTTTTTGTCGAAAAATTTTCTATAAATATCTTTGGCAATAATTCGATTATTTCTGATTTTTTCAGGAATTAATTTTACAAGGTATCCTCCAGCTAATGCTCCGCCATCGTGCCCCGGAATAAACACAGCATTTTCTGGAATTAAATTGTTTTCTTTTAAGTATTTTACGGCAAAGTATTCTTGCAAGAAAAGCATTGAAGAGTGATGAAAATTAGATTTACAGTATGATTTAAACATGGATGTTTCTAAAAATCCGTCAATCAATTCATCGGTATATTCTACAAAATGCCACTTAAAGTTTAATTTATTAGCAACTTTTTTGGATATCTCCATATCAATATTTCCTTTCTTCCCATAGGTATAACAGATAACGTTGTTATAATTGTAGTATTTTAAAAAAGAAGCTATTAATCTGGAATCAAATCCGCCACTTAAAGGAAGAACAACGATTTTTCCATCTAAAGAATTTATTAATCTTTCAAACGAATTTTTAAAGTTTGAAAATAGTGTTTTCTTAAGATAATTATATTCTTTGTTCTCGTATTTTGCTGTTGCTGATGAAAAAATAAACCCTTTCTTAATAATTCGATCTTCACTAAAAATAATGTATTCGCTAGATTGGATTTGATAAACATCTTTAATAAGTGTTTTATTACCTAAACAGCAGCCAAAACTTTTAAATTCTCTTTCTGCAACCAGGTCATATTTAATTTCTACCTCTGGTATTAGAAGGTTAATATCATCACTTAAAAAAAATGAATCTTTATTTTTTTTATAAAAAACAGGAAATACTCTTGTTGAATCTGAGGTTACATAACAATGGCCGCTTTTAATAATGACGATAGTAAACATGCCATTTAAAGAGGTACATGTTTTTTCAAATTCTTGTTTAGAATTTATAGTGCTTAAAAAATCAATTGCACTTTGCGCTTCAATCTTTTTATTTTGAGCATCATAAAAAAAACCTTTAAAGTAAATACCTTTATTATCGGTATGCCATTTAAAGCCATTGTTCTTATTAGGAATAAACTGAATCATAAAAGAGTTATTGTTGCGTTATTTTTTTCGAGATACTTAAAAAATAAAACATTAGAAATAGATTATAAGCTATGCCGATAAAAGAGAATAATAAAATAGCTATTGTCATACTGTTGTAAAATTTATATCCAATATATATTCCGCAGAAACGCAACAATAGTTTTAAAATATCTAAGCTTAAAATATTTTTCTGTTTTTTTAAGATTGTTATTATTGGCGATATCGGAGCGTTAAGAAATGACAGAAATATAAGAGGTAGTAAAATACGAACAAAAATACCTGTATTTTTCCAGTTCTCACCTAAAATATCAGTTAAAAAGAAAGATAAGACGAATATTATTGAAAAGATGATTAACCCCATCATAAAGATATTCTTATAGGTTTTTACGACAAGCTTAAATAAATTTTCTTTCTTAATAAATGTATCGCTAGCTTTGTTAAAAAATACTTGGCTTAAAGGTTCACCTATAAAGCCAGGAGGTATTTTTAGAAACTTTACTGCTAACCCATATAACGCAACTTCATCAACTCCAAAATAAATTGCAATGAGAATTATGGGTAATTCTGCCGATAGCCTATCAGAAAAACTTAGTAAACTATTATAAATAGGAATGTCTTTATGTTTTTTTAATAAATAAAGCATTCTTAAACAATTAACATGTTTAAAATATTGTACTACGGATTTATAAGATAACAGAAGAAGTGTTACAAATTGTGCACCCAGACCTAACAAATAACCCGGAATTAAACCGATACTTTTAAAACTACTTAATCCGGTATAAACTTGGAACGAATTTATAACAATTGACTTTTCGATGTTACCAAGAGCTATATGTTTAAAAAAATGTTTACGATTATTCCAATAGTTTAAAACCTCAATCGTATTTAAAAAAAATAAACCTAAAGGGATTAAATAGATTAAGGATGCTAAAGTTTTTAAATTGAAATAAGAGAGAATAAAGTCTTTTAAAAAATAGATAACAACCAATAATAAAGAATTCAGAATAAAACCAATAAAAATGCTTGTAAATAATAGGTTAACAGCATCTTTATTTCTTTTAGGAATGAGAATAACAAGTTCTAAACTTAAAGATGTAAGTGGTCTTAAAATATACAAACTAGAGGTGAAAAGTAGAAAAATACCAAAAGTATCTTTATCGAATAATCTAGTTAATACAGGTAGAATTAAAAAAAAAATTGCTTGACTAATAAATGATCCTGTAATTAATGTTGATACATTTTTTACAAAGTCTTTTTTTAAAAAAGAAATTAGTTGCATATTAAGGTTCTATTCTTATGACTTCAAATATAATGTAAATGAAACAGATACAGCACGTCTTCTTTGACTTAGATCATACTTTATGGGATTTTGAAAAAAATTCTGATTTAACTTTTCAAAAAGTATTTTTATTAAATAATATAGATATCGATTTAGCTTCTTTTTTAGAAGTATATAAGCCTATAAATTTTGAGTATTGGAAATTGTATAGAGAAGAAAAAGTAACAAAAGAAGCGCTGAGGTACGGTAGATTAAAAAAGACATTTGATGTTATTAATTATGTTATTTCGGATGAAATGATTGGGTTAATTGCAAATCAATACATAGAATTTTTAGCAGATTTTAATCATCTTTTTGATGGCACATTTGAAATTTTAGATTATTTAAAAGATAAATACAAACTGCATATTATCACCAATGGTTTTGAAGAAATTCAGAGTAAAAAAATGATAAATTCTAAAATCCATCATTATTTCGACGAAGTAATTACATCTGAATCGGTGGGTGTAAAAAAACCAAATGCTAAAGTTTTTAATTTTGCTTTAGACGCAGCTAAAGCTTGTAAAGAAAATTCAATTATGATTGGAGATAATGTAGAGGCTGATATTAACGGAGCATTAACAGTTGGTATGAAAGCCATTCATTGTAATTTCGAAAATCAATTAATAAAAAGCAAAAACTTCATTTCTGTTACCTCTCTTATCGAAATAAAACAATATCTTTAAACTCTAATCCTCCTCCTTTATCCCGGCTTATATTGTTAAAAGAAAAATGTAATTCACATGGTAATGAAGAAATTAAGTGCAATGTTGTTTTGTTTTTTTGCAATAACATCTTGTGTAAATGATTTAGATTTCTCGCAGATAGAAGATTATAGTATTTCACCAGAATATACGGTTTCCCTGACTTATTTTACAATTTCACCTCCAGAGTTCTTTAATGGGGCTGGTGCACAACTACCGGAAATATCAGATATAACCGATTTTAGAGGTTTTGAAAATAGTTATGCAAGAGATAAATTACTGAAATTAGAGTTTAATGTTGAAATAAAGAATGAGTTTGATAGAGATTTAACAATACAAATATTATTTTTAGATGATAATATGAATATAACGCATCGTTTTGATGATCTTAAAGTGAATGCTAATAATTTGAACTACAAGTTTGATGAAACGATAGAAGTTAGCACAAATCCAAATATAAAAACCACAACAAAGATTAAAGTAGTAATATTAGATAACTCTGCGGGACCTCTAGATGTTTCAGCTAAAACCGAGTTTGAATTTAAATCTTCAGTAAAAATTTATATGAATGTTTAATATAAAAAGATTACTCCTTTTATTTTTTATTGTTTTGGCCTTTAAAACTTTAAGCCAAAACAAACAATTATTATATGATTTTGCTGAGCTTCCGCAAACTTTACTTTTAAACCCAGGAGCTGAAACAAATTATAAATTTCATGTTGGACTTCCTTTATTATCCGGTTTTTCCTCGGAATTTGGTGCGATGGGTTTTACGGTCTCAGATTTGTTTGCTGTTGATAATAGATCTATTAACGATAAGGTTTCTGCAGTTTTAAATAAATTAACAACAAAAGACAACATTAGGCTCAATACTCAAATAGAAATTTTAAATGCCGGTTTTAGAGCTAACGATAAAAACTACGTTAGTTTTGGTTTCTATCAGGAAATTGATGCCATTGCATATATTCCCAAAGATCCATTAAGTTTAATAATAGACGGGAATTCAAGGTATTTAAACAAAAATTTCGATGTGTCTCAAATATTATTTAGAGCAGATGCTTTAGGAGTTCTTCATCTAGGAATAACGAGGCAAGTTAGCGATAGGTTTACTTTTGGCGCAAGATTTAAAATTTACTCTTCAGCATTAAATATAGAAAGCACAAATAATTCAGGAACCTTTACGACTGTAAATGGAGCTGATAATATTTATGCTCATTATTTGGATAATCTAGATATAAATTTAAGAACCTCAGGTTTAGTTGCTAATGATGAATATATAGATACTCCAAAAACGTATATCGGAAATACTTTTTTAGGTTCTAATTTAGGTATTGGTATTGATGTTGGATTTACCGCGCATCTTTCAGATCAATTAGAATTTACAGGAAGTATTGTAGATTTTGGTTTTATGAATCATAAAAAAAATGTTAAAAATTATTCAATAAAAGGAAGTTATAATTTTGATGGTATTGAGTTTGGTTATAACCCAGATAATTCAATAAACTATTGGAGTGATCTAGAAAACGATTTTACCGCAAAAGTGCCTAATGGAGAGAATCAGGATTCATATATTTCATGGAGACCTACCAAACTAAATACCTCTGTAAAATATAGTTTTGGTCAAAAAAGAAGTAAACGTTGTTATGATAATAGCTATAAAGATTTTTACAGAAATGCAATAGGAGTGCAACTCTACTCTGTGTTTAGGCCTTTGGTTTCTCAATTGGCATTAACGGGCTTCTTTGAAAAATCATTTTCAGAAAAATTACAAGCAAAAGTTACCTACACTATAGATGATTATTCGTTCTACAATTTAGGGGCTGCTCTATCTGCCCAAATAGGAAAAATAAATTTTTATGGTATGATAGATAATATCGCGCAATTTAGCGATATTGCGTCGGCAAATAGTATTTCTTTGCAATTAGGAATCAATATAATATTCAATTAAAATGATAAAAAAAATAGTATTTAGCTTTTTACTTGTTCTAGCGATGTCTGCTTACAGTCAAAATACAGAAATCAATAATTATAAATATATAATTGTTAAAGACAGATTTGATTTTTTAAAAGAACAAGATCAATATCAAACAAGTTCTCTGACCAAGTTTTTATTACAAAAAAAAGGGTTTACAGTTTTTTTAAGTAATGAACAATTTCCTGCAGAGTTGTCAGAAAATAGGTGTTTAGCGTTAACTGCAGTTGTTCAATCGACCTCTAGTTTGTTTGTTGTAAAAAATAAAATAGAATTAGAAGACTGTTATGGTAAGGTTGTCTATTCGTCAGAGGAGGGTAAAAGCAAGGAGAAAGATTATAAAAAAGGATATCACGAGGCTATTAGGAATGCATGCAACACAATGTCTGATATAGATTACACATACAACCCAGAGGCAAAAGATGTTTTGGTCAATGAAAATAGTGAGAGTGTAGTAGAGCTGCCAATAAAGAAAACTATTCAAACAAAAGTTATTCCTGAGATAAAAGAGCCTGTTGTGGTTAAAAAGCTTGGTTCAAATCCTATCGAAACGTTATATGCCCAAGTAAAACCGAATGGGTTTCAATTAGTAAATACAAAGCCTGCAATTGTTTTTGAAGTTTTAAAAACTAATTTAATTGATATATTTATAATTAGAGGTAAAAACGGAATTATGTATAAAAGCAAAAATACTTGGATTGCTGAATATTATGAGAATGATCAATTAGTGGTAAAGCAGTTTGCTATTAAATTTTAATAACCGTACCTGTTTTTCCAATTGTTTTTCAAGGTTTTTCTAAAGTTATTTTCCCTAACATTATTGCCAGGTTCATATAATTTTGTGCCCGAAATCTCATCAGGTAAAAACTCTTGATCTACAAAATTATTTTCATAATTATGGGCGTATTTATAGTTTTTACCATAATCCAGATCCTGCATCAATTTTGTTGGGGCGTTTCTTAAATGCAATGGTATTGATAAATCACCAGTAGATTTTACTAATCCAATTGCTTTATTTATTGCCATGTAGGATGCGTTACTTTTAGGAGAGTTTGCCAAGTAGACAGCACATTGACTTAAAATAATTCTAGATTCAGGGTTGCCGATTACAGATACAGCCTGAAAGGTATTGTTTGCCAATATTAAAGCTGTGGGATTTGCATTTCCGATGTCTTCCGAAGCAGCAATCAGTAATCTTCGCGCAATAAATTTAACATCTTCACCTCCTTCAATCATTCTAGCTAACCAATATACAGCACCATTGGGGTCGCCGCCTCTAATAGACTTGATAAAGGCAGAAATTATGTCATAATGTTGCTCTCCTGTTTTATCATATCTTACAGTATTCTTCTGTATTTTTTCTAAAACTAAAGCATTTGTAACTTCAATAGCATCATCCGTAGAAACTAATAATTCAAAAATGTTTAAAAGCTTTCTAGCATCTCCACTAGACACTTGCAATAAGGCATCAGTTTCTTTTAAGGTTATCTTTTTAGTTGATAAAAATACATCCTTTTTCATGGCACGATTCAGTAGGGCAATCAAATCGTTTTTATCAAAAGAATTTAAAATATATACTTGACAGCGAGAGAGTAGGGCAGGTATCACTTCAAAACTAGGGTTTTCTGTGGTTGCACCAATTAAAGTAACCCAACCTTTTTCTACAGCACCTAAAAGAGAATCTTGCTGTGATTTGCTAAACCTATGAATTTCATCAATAAATAAAATAGGATTTTTTGCCGTGAATAAACCACCGCCTTTTTTGGCTTTTTCAATAATTTCTCTAACATCTTTTACTCCAGAGCTAATGGCACTTAAGGTATAAAATGGTCTGCCAGATTCTTTTGCAATAATATTTGCCAAAGTTGTTTTACCAATACCTGGAGGACCCCATAAAATTAAAGAGGGAATAATACCTTTTTTAATTAAATTAGTTAAGACACCATTTTTACCAACTAAATGTTGTTGACTAATATAGTCTTCAAGTGTTTTAGGTCTTATTCTTTCTGCCAAAGGTTCATTCATCTCGTAAAAATAATAAAGATTTCTGTCAATAATTGTTTTAATTGTATTTGGTTCTATTTTTGTTATTTTTAGGTCAGATGAAAGATGATAAACAACTAGAAAAATCGAAATCAATTTTTTTAATTCCAATAACCTATGTAATCGCAATATGGTTCATTTATTGGGTTGAAATAAATTTTAACTTCAACTTTAATAAGTATGGGGTTTTTCCGAGAACACTTATAGGCTTTAGAGGTGTTTTTTTAACACATTTTATACATAGTAATACAAGTCATCTATTTAATAATTCCATACCCTTATTTGTGCTGTTAAGTAGTCTATTTTATTTTTACAGAGATGTTGCTTATAAAGTGCTTTTATTTGGAGGTATTTGTACTGGCTTTTTTACTTGGTGTATAGCAAGAGAATCTTATCATATTGGCGCAAGTGGTATTGTTTATTTACTTTTTAGTTTTGTTTTTTTTAGTGGGATAATAAAAAAGCACTACAGGTTAGTTGCGCTATCTCTGATAATCATATTTCTTTATGGAAGTATGATTTGGTATGTGTTACCAATTAAAGACGGTATCTCTTGGGAAGGACATTTATGCGGATTTTTGGTGGGATTATATTTTGCAATTCGATACAGAAATAGAGGAATTGTAAAAGAGGAACATCAATTTACGCAAACAGAATTTGACGATTTATTTGATGAAAACGGAAACTTTTCCCCACCAGAAATAGTTGAAAAGATAGAAAACGAGGTTTAATTGATTCTCTGCCTAACGGTATCATACAAGAATACGCCACAAGCTACGGAAACATTTAAAGATGCGATGTCACCTAACAATGGTAATTTTGCCTTGTAATCTACCATTTTAAGTATAGACGGGTTTACACCTCTGTGTTCAGATCCCATGACGATAGCAATAGGCTGATTTAAACTGACATCATAAATTGAGTCTTCTGTTTTTTCTGTGGCAGCAACAGTTTTAATGTCTGAAGCTTGCAATAAGAACAAAGCGTCTTTTATATGGTCTACTTTACAAATTGGTATTTTAAAAGCTGCACCTGCAGAAGTTTTTATGGTTTCAGCGTTTACAGGTGCACTTCCATTTTTTTGAATAATGATTCCATGAACACCTGTACACTCTGCAGTTCTAATAATAGCTCCAAAATTACGAACATCAGATAATTGATCTAAAAGCAAAAACAAAGGAGTTGCACCACTCTCTATTGTTTTCTCAATCAGTTCTTCCAAATCATAGAATTCAACGGGTGATATTTGTGCAACCGCACCTTGATGGTTACTGTTTTTAGATAATCTATCTAATTTTTCAACAGGCACCATACTTGTTGTAAGGTTTTCAGTTTTAATTAATTTATTAAGTTCATAAAATAATTCACCTCTTAGTCCTTTTTGTAAGTATATTTTATTGATTGTAGAACCACTTTCAATTGCCTCAATAATTGCTCTTAGTCCAAAAATATTTGTTGTTTCTGTTGTCATGCGGCAAAGGTATGCTAAATAATGGCCATAAAAAAACCACCAAAAGAGATTTCTCTTGGTGGTTTTCTATTGTGAAATTGAGAAAACTAATTACTCGATAATAATTTTATGAGATTTTTTTTGGTTTTCTTTTCCAATCTGAATAAAATAGATTCCAGATTTTAAACTAGTTAAATTTAGAACTGTTTTATCATTTGAAATATTTACTTTTTTAGAATAAACATTTTGTCCAGTTATATTGAATACATTTAATTCAGTTTTTTCAATATTATTTGCTGAAGTTATAAATATTTCTCCATTTGAAACTGTTGGAAATACTTTGATGTCAGAAGCAGTATATGCGTTGGTATCTAAACTAAGTGATCCTGCGGTAAATTGCCCAGAAAAAACTCCTCTACCGTGGGTAGCTGCAAATACCATGTTGTCATCTCTCAAATCTAAGTCTAATACTTTAACATTACTCATACCGTTGTAGGATGTTTCCCATGTTGGATTTTCACTAGAGAAGTTGGCCGTATACCAAACACCTAATTCTGTACCAATAATTACTTCCTCTAAATTTAGTGGGTTTTGTAAGATTGTTTTCACTGGTAAGTCAGGTAAATTACCATCTTTTGCGTTCCAAGTATTTCCTTTATCGTTACTATACCATATATTATTAACACCGTAGTTATGCATGGTTACAAAGATGTCATTTTCCGTTTGCCCGAATTCTATATCAGATACACTACCTACTAACATATTTTGATCTAATCCTGTCCATGTTGGTGTTGCACTTTCTGCATTTTCTATTAATAGAACATCCCCTAGTACTGTGCCAACTAGCAATGTTGAAGAGTTTTTTGTATGAGTAGAAACGGTAAGTGCGGTAGGAGAAGTTGTTAAAAGATCATCCACTAGATCTGTTTTGGTTAATGTGCTGCTCGATTTAATACCTGCATATCTTTTTATAATAGATGTTCCACCTGCAGAATAATTAGAATATAAAATATCTAAATTAGAATCTAAGGCTTGCGGATTTATAAAAGAGCCATTACTGCCATCTTCATTATTAATATTAACATTGTCTCCATCAAAGTTATAAAGGTTTATATTCCCATTATATACATAGTTACCTATTACATATCTATCTGTACCATCTTGATCAAAAAATGTATAAGCACCGTCTCCACCTTGTATTTCAGTGGAGTTGTCAGGAGAATTTGTACTCGCATCTTCAATCAATTGTGTACCGTTATCTTGCAACCCTCCGGCGAAATAGTCTCCATCAAATGCTGAGGTGGGTGCTACAGCCACTGTGTAAAATTGAGAGGTTATTAGTCCATTAGTTCTCACTTCTATCGTTTCACCTCCATCAGCAGAATAGGCAACACCTCCGTCATTACCAAATATAACTTTATTCGAATCATTATGTCCAAAGGCTGCAATATGTTGATCGGCATGTACTTCTTGGAAATTAAATCCGCCATACCAATGAGAAAGCTGTGTCCATTTAGAAGCACCATTTCCAGATTTGAACAAATCTATTCCACCAGTATAAACAACTTCGTCATTATTAGGATCTACTTCTAATAGTAAATCATAAAAAGCTTGACCTCTCGTAAAATCCCCTGCCGGTATACCTGTATCAGCGTCATTTGGTAACGTTTTGTTTCTAACTAAGAAAGCAAGTTTAAAGGCATCTGTTGTTTTCTTTATGACTACCGATCCATTGTCATTTAATTCGGCTAAAACATATATTTTTTTAGGATCTGTAGATGAGATGGCTATTTGTGTTCTACCTCCATCATTTACAGTATATTTTTTTTCAAAATTAGTACCATCCATTGAAGAAAATATTTCTCCACCTCCATCGTTAAAAAGTTTACTTTCTGTTGTTGATACCCAAATTTGTCCATCCGAACCAATTTCAATATCATTTGGGCAATGCTTATTACCATTTTCTGTTAAAGGCATAGAGATTTCTGACCACGAAACACCCGAATCTAAGGATTTATATAAGCCATAAGATAAGCCACCTATTGTAGTCGCAGCATTCGATGTACCATATTTTGCATCAGCAACGGCCACATATATTTCTGATACTCCATTATTATTCCTAATTTTAATATCATTTATATGCTGTATACCAGGTACAACAGTTGCGGTAAAATTACCAGCTGTTGGATTTAAAGACCCACTGATTGCACTTGAAGCCATAGCTGCTTCTATGATATCTCCATCTCTTTTTGAAATCATTACAGCGGGAATTGTTATAGACGCATCTTCTCCTCCCATGGGTATAGGTTCTCCAGTAACATTATTCATCATTATTACACCGATAGCTCCTGCATCTTGTGCATTTTTAACTTTTTGTACAAACGGGCAATCTCCTCTACGAATTAAAGCAATTTTGCCTGTAGCATCTGCGCCAAAAGAGTTACATGCTTCTGTTGCAGTGCCAGAGCTATCATTTGCTAAAACAAAATCACCTGTAATTGTTGTTTCAATTGTTGGTCCAAAATTTGTCGTCGGAAAGGATGAGTATTGCGTTGTAGCATCAGAATAATTGACAGAAATACTAGATGAGGAGACAAAATAACTAACACCTGTGTTTCCACCAAATACGTTATTCCACGTACTTCCACCATCTGTAGATTTCCATACTCCATCACCATTTACAGAACCATCGGTATGGCCAACATAAGATTCTCCCGTTCCTACATAAAAAGTTTTTTTATCATTAGGATCAAAAGTTATTGTTGATATTGCTAAATTCTCTGGGATGTCTACTCGTTCCCAAGTGGAGTTTTCGTCCGAAATATTACTATTTTTCCATAAACCTCCACTAACACTTCCTGAAAACACAGTATTATCGCTGGTATCATTTGGGTCAAACATCATAGCTCTTGTTCTACCTCCAACATTACTTGGTCCTCTGTTTATCCACATATTATCATTCCTATCCCCTGGAGTTCTTGATTGATAATTGTATTTTTGTCTTAATTCTTTTTGTAGTTCGGCTACTTTTATGGGAGTAGGCCTACCTAATTGAGGATTCATTTTAAGAATCCATTGCTCCTCATTATATTTATTCGGAGTTAATCCTAAACTTTTTCTTTCACTTTTAGATAATTTTAAAGTTTCTTTAAACGGATTATTATCTATATTTTTTTTGTGAGTTTTCTTAATAGTATCAATAGAACTTGTTCTATTATCTTTGCTAAAATTATGCAGTAAGTATAGGCTTAAAGCTAATATAGTTATTGCTGATATTATTTTTTTCATCATAAAATTTTTTAATAAAAACACCTCTGCATGCATATACAGAGGTATTATTATTTATTAAGTAATCTTTTAATTATTACTTTATTAAAAAGGAACCACTGTGTAGTCGTATCCACTTTTAGTAACTATGGCCACCGTAGTCAGTCCTGTTGGAGAGCTCATGTTAATTTCTGTGTTAATAATACTACCAGATATAAAATTTTCTTGATTATAAGTAATTGTTACCGGCACTGTATCTGTTAACGCATAAGCTGCCAAATCATTTTCATATACCTCCAAAACAACATAATATTCACCATCTGGTACGTCAGACATTGATCCTTCTTCGGTACAACTTGAGGATGCCCCAAGATAATCAATTTGAGTTCCTGTACTATCGAACAATAGAACATCTATATCTATAGTACAAAAATCTAATTCTGCTCCCGCTACACCAATAAGATTCACAGTTTTTGAACCAGCCCAAGTTGTAGAAAATTCTAACACATCATTTACTTTATCTTCAATGTTAATGGTTACGCTAAAATTACTAGCCATTGTAAAGTTACCATTGGTATTTGCCATAAGAGTAAAACTTTCGCTTCCTTCTATGTCACCTGTGTAGTTTACCTCAACCGCTGTTGAACCTGTGGTAGATCCTGCAGGAATTTTAATTGAACCAACTGAATAGTCATTTCCATCTGCAGTTCCATCAGTTTGTGAAAAAGTGACAAAAGCATCTACAGATGTAGGCTCTGGAATACTTGCTGATAATGTTACGGTGTAAGTTGAAGGTTCATCTTCATCTATATCCGCTTCATTAATTGTGTAAGACGCTTCTGAACTTGTAACTGTTATGGCTGAAGAATTATATTCTAATACAGAACCACCAGTGTAATCTTCATTATCGTCACATGATGTTAATAGCATTCCAAATGACAAGCTAAGACACATGTATTTTATAATATTTTTCATTTTTTTCTGTTTTTAAAGTTTAGTATATGTTGCAATGTTTTCAACTGGTCCACTACCAAATTCTACGATATATTTGATTACTAGAGTACCCGTAGCTGGATCTGCAGATCCATCCTCAAAACTATAGACTTTGTTTGAGTAATAACCTTGAGCCAAACCTTGTTCTGGAGCATTTAATGTTCCACAAACATCATTAAAGTTAAAACCTTGGTCTGGAGCTATCGAACCTACTGCCCATCTGTAAATCGATGTAGTTTTATAGTAACCTGGACTAACTTCAGTTATAAGTTCATTAGCAAATATAACATCAGGTCCGTTGTCTCTTTGTACAACTAAACTATAAGCACCGGCTAAATCTGACGCACAATTGATAGTTACATCATATTTACTGCTACCAAGACCTTGGTAAAAAACATTTCCAGAAGCTGTATACACTTTTATTCTAAAGTTTATTTGATCTCCAATTCTTAAGGCAGAATCACTAAGACCAAATCCTTCCATAAATTCCGCAACTGTTGTATATGAAATCATGTAAGGTAAACTCGTCGTTTCTGCAACTACAACTTCATTTGCACCATTGAACATTTTTACTATTTCATATTTAGTCACATTTTTTGCAAAACTTCCAGGTTGTATAGATAATTTTATGTCTAATTCTGCATTAGAATCTTCAAGAACTACCTCTGAATTTGCTAAATCTGACGGGTTTGTTGCATTACCTAACAACTTTCCAGAAGTACCAGCTAAAGTGGTAATAACCCCCTCTGTATTCGTGTTGTAATCAACGTCTAATTCCTCTTTACTATCGTCACAGGATGTGAATGCAAACGCGAGTGATAGAAAGAATATTGATAATATTTTTATTTTTTTCATTTTTATGTTTTTTAAATTAATTATTGCCAAAATAAAGGTGCTACTAAATTATCGCCACCCAATGTTTGAACTGCAGTGTCATAACTTGTTTTGTTAAGAGATGGCTCCGTTGTAGGGTAGAATAAACGAGATGGCACTCGATCTAAAAGGCTCTCTGCAGCTGGTGCTAGAACCGGAATTTTATTTCTTCTCCATTCTGTCCAGCTTTCAAAACCTTGACCAAATAAAGCAATCCACTCTTGTGTTGCTATTTTTGTTCTACCATCGGCTTGTGTACTAAATCCAATACTTCCTTGAGCTAAATAATCAGTAGAACTAATACCATTAAATTCAAAACTCGCTTTTATTCCTTCAGTATACCAGTCTTGTGCTGAAGTAATTCCTCCAGAAATATAGCCTTCATTAGCTGCTTGTGCAATTAAAAATGATAATTGAGAATATGACATTAATACTCCAGGCAGTGTTGCTGTTAAATATTTTTCACCTAATGGAGAAATATTCGCGTATGTATATCCCAGACCTTCATTTGGTAAAGTGGTTTGAGCTCCGAAACCAGAAGGTTTACCAACAATAGCACCAGAAGCGTTTTCTCCTGCATATACTGCTAATCTTTCATCATTTAATGCTGTCATTGCGTCTACCAAAACCGAATTTATTTTATATTCTGCTCTGTTTCCATCAACAATTGTTTCCCAAATAGGGTTTGCATCAGGTGCAGCCTCTAGATAAGTAAGTTGTGCACTGTCTGCATTAGAGGTAAACATTTTACCCATTAATGCCTGTAATTCTGCACCCACGTTTCTTGTAGATGAAATTCTCATCAATGCTCTAAATTTTAGTGAATTCGCTAACTTAACCCATTTAGAGGCATCTCCTCCATAAAATAAGTCTGAAGAACTTGTGATGGTTCCAGTACCAGAAGCTAATAATGCAGATGCTTCGGTTAGCATTTGAATGATTCCCTCATAAACAACAGTTTCGCTGTCGTATGCAGGTTGTAGAATATTTCCATCAATACTTTCTGTAAAAGGTATTGGTCCGTACAAATCTACCAACGTTTGGTATCCTACGGCTTGCATAACTAATCCTGCACCTTTAAGGCTATTGTTACCTTCGGCTTCCGCTAAATCATACATAGCTTTAGATTCTGAAATAACACTAGCATACATACTACTCCAGATACCATCAATAACTCCTCTCCTTGGTACATAACGTGCTTCATCATTATACTGAACTTTTGACCAGTGCTGAGCCCAGCATGCTCCCATGTCGCCACCCTGTTGTGCACCGTACATTGTGTTCATGTATATTCTTTGTGGCCCTCCCAACAATAAGTGTGCCGGCACTGCAGTGGAGGCATTTGGATCCAAATTTAACTCTTCAAAGCCTCTATCACATCCTGTCATTAGGATAAAGCTTAAAAAAGTATATATAATTATATTTAATTTTTTCATAATGTTTCTATTTGCTTTATTTAAAATCTCATGTTAATATTGAAACCAATATTTCTAGCTGAAGGGTACTGACCAAATTCTTGACCTTGGTTACTATTTGAACTACTAAATCCTGTTTCAGGATCAATATGTGGTGCGTTTTTGTAAAGAATAGCTAAGTTTCTACCTACTACAGAGAATTTTAATGATTGAATAATTGAATTATTTAAGAATCTATTAGGTAAGGTATATCCGATAGATACTTGTCTCAGTTTTACGTAAGAAGCATCAAAGATAGCACTTGATTCAATTGAGTTAGAATATGATGCTTGGTTGAAAGATTTTGCAGAAACAAGTACATTGTTCTCTACGTACCCACCGTTTCCATCAGACATTACTCCATTTCCAATAATACCAGTTTCACGACCTTGAATTGTTTCTGATAATGTTCCAGCATATCTACCCCAAGAGTATGTCATACTGTGCACATCTCCACCAATTTTAGCATCTACTAGAGTTGATAAACTAAAGTCTTTGTAGTTTACAGAGAAATTGACTCCCCCCGTCCAATCTGGTGCAATATTTCCAAGAGCTACTTGGTCGTCAGATATTTTAGGTAAACCATTTTCATATATAACATCGCCGCTTGTAGTTCTCTCGAAATCTCTACCAATCAAACTACCATATGGCTGACCTGGTCTTGCCTCTAAACTAATACCCCATTGTCCTCCTAGAATGTAAGAATCTAATCCTCCTAATGAAGTTACCTCATTTGTGTTTTGAGCAAAATTCACATCAATATCAAAGGCAAAATCTTGCTTTTTTATAATAGTACCTCCCAATTGAATCTCATAACCTTTGTTACTCATGTCTGCGATGTTATCCCAAACACTTGTAAAACCTGTTGCTGCTGATACCTGAATTGGTACTAGTAAATCGTTACTTTGCTGGTCGTAGTATGTTGCACTAAATCTTAACCTGTTGTTAAACATTTTCGCATCAATACCAAATTCAACTCCAGTAACTGTTTCTGCTTTTAAATTTGGATTATACTGCGTGTTTGGTACGCTCGCTTGGTTTCCAAAACCAGAATTGCTTAATCCAAAAGTTTGGTTTAAAGAATATGCACCTAGCGCACCCGTACTACCTACTTCAGACCAACCACCTCTTATTTTTAAGAAGTTTACGTTATTTTCTTTAAGACCTTCAAATACATCTGATAATAAAACTGACGCAGTTACAGATGGGTAAAAGAAAGAATTATTATCTACAGGTAAAATACTAGACCAATCTTTTCTTGCTGTAAAATCTAAGAATAACATTTCTTTGTAAGAGAATTGTCCATATCCATAAAAACTATTAATCTGTTGATCAGTATGGTAATTAGATAATACCGCGGTAGAACCTGTTTGTAGGTTAGATAAGCTGTATAAATTTGGCAATTCTAAGTTCGGTAAAGAACCACGAACATTATCTAATGTTCTGTTCATGTGGTTTCCACCTAAACTCAATGACAGTCCAAAATCTTCTGTTAAACTTTTGTTGTAATTTAACAAAAAGCTAGCATTGATTTCTTCAAACCTTCTAATTCTTTCTGTGTAAGAACCATTTTGAGCGTTGTTACTACCGACTGCTTGTCTGTTAGTAGTACGCTGGTTAAATGAATCTAAACCTAACTTCGTAGATAATGTTAAATCATCTGTTAATTGTGATGTTAAATCAACATTACCAATAATACGATCTTTTTCAAGAGTATTAGTATTCGTTTCTAAAACCCAATAAGGATTGTTTTGGAAGTTGTGATTCCAGTTAAGCGGTGTTCCAGCTGCTGCTGTACCTTCAGGAGCATTTGGGAAATTTCTCCAATCTCTTAAGTCAGTAAAATTAACTTGTCTAGCTGACCAGATAAATTGTTGGAAAGGATTCTCATTGTTGTAACCACTAATAGGTATATTGTCACTATCAGTGTTAAAGTAGTTTAATGATACTCCTGCTTGAATTTTATCTCCAATATCTAAACGGCCACTAACACCTACAGATATTTTCTTTAATTCAGTAAATGGCACCATTCCTTTTTCTTCACTATTACCAATTGATAACCTAAAAGCACCACTTGTAATAGAAACATTGTTAGAGATGTTTACACCTGTATTTAAAAAATCTTTAACATTATCTGGATGCGATACCCATGGAGTTGGGTTACCATTATTAGTTAATTGTGAATCCCACTGTACAAAACTTAGTCCAGCATCTAATGCAGGTCCCCAGCTTTCATCAACACCATCACCAACACCACCACTTGCACCATCTACATAGTTAAAGAAGTTAGTATCACCACCTTGACCATAAGAGTTTTGATAATCTGGTAAAAGTAAAGGGTTAGAGAAAGTTATGTTTGTGTTGATAGACACTCCAAATTTTTTGTTTGGATTACCTCTTTTTGTAGTAATAACAATAACCCCGTTACCTGCTCTTAATCCGTATAGAGCTGCTGCATTAGGTCCTTTTAATACTGTTAAAGACTCAATGTCATCTGGATTGATATCTGAAGCACCATTTGGTAAATCCACACCACCACCAGAACCAGCACTACCAAAAGTACTGTTGTTAATAGGTACACCATCTACAACATATAAAGGTTCGTTGTTTCCTGTAATAGAGGAATTACCTCTTAATACAATTCTTGAAGATGAACCAACACTACCAGAAGTACCAGTTACTTGTACCCCGGCAACTTTACCACTAATTGCATTTGTAATATTGCTTTCTCTCGCTTCTGTCATTGCCTCTCCTTTAATACTTTGAACAGAATAACCTAAAGCTTTTTCTTCTCTCTTAATACCGAAAGCCGTTACAACAACTTCATCTAAAATTTCACCGCCTTCTTCTAGAATAACATTTAGTGTGCTAGATGCTCCAATAGTTTTAGAAATAGTTTTGTAACCAAGATATCTGAAAGTTAATACATCTCCCTCTTTAGCATTTAGAGAATATTTACCATCAAAATCGGTTTCAGCACCACTTGTAGTACCTTTCACTATTACACTAACTCCTGGTAATGGACCTGACGAATCAGAAACTGTACCGGAAATAGTCTTTGTTTGTGCAAACGAAATTTGCACGACTAACGCTAATAGTAGCGTTAAAATCCCATTAAACTTTGTCTTCATTGTATAATTATTTGAATTAATTTATCCCAAAAGTCTTAAATTAATCTTAATACGACAACTTTTTAACATAAAAATCTTAAAAAAAATTAACAAATTATTGTATTCTTGTTAGTTTTTGTGAGGAATTGATATATTAATGTATTGATATATTGCCATAAATACAAATCTTATATTTTATTCTTAAATTTTTATTAAAAGAAGTTTGTCCATTTTAGCGTGAAGTTAATTTCTTTTAAATCAGTATTTTGATTGCTCTTTGCTAGGCTAATATTTACGCGTGCTTTTTTAGTGGTAAACAAATATCCTAAGCCAAGCCCCAAAAGGTTTTTGTTTTTTGAGGCCAATTTTATTCTTCCCGCATCTGTAATTGTATAAAAATAAGTTTTTTCTGAAGTTAAATATCTGAATTCAACATTAAAGAAGTTATAGTTGTTTGTGATTATGCTTTGTTCATTAAAACCTCTAATCGTGTTTGCGCCGCCAATTCTGAAAAGTTCGTTATTTACAAAAGTGTCGGAGTTTAAGTAACCTATTTTATTTTTAAAAGAAATACTGCTCCGTGAGTTTAAATCCAATATATATGACAATAATGTCTCAATTTTAAATTGTTTAAGGGTTTCATTTTTATCTTTATTATTTCTTTTTCCAAAAGTTGGGTTAATTTCTAAATTAAATTTAGAGTTCAGGAAGAAGTCGTTTTTAGGAATGCGATATTGAAATTGAAAACCGAAAAAGTTATTATCAAATGACTCTGTACTATTATCTAAATTACTTTTGAGGTTTTTTGATGCTTCAGTATTGTAGGTTAAAGCGAATTTAGTTTTAGGATTAATGCTGTAAAATAATTTTGAGTCGAATTTGGTACTTATAAAGGAAGAGTCTTGTTTGTAAATAGAAAAACTTATTTGAGGACTAAATTTCGTATTAAATAAGTATGGGGTTTCTGAAGTTATTTTAAATTCTTGCTGTTCCTCTCCAATACTGTTCCAGAATAATTCTATCTTTTCTCCGGCATCTAAAATATTATGGAGTGATAAATCCACATTTCCATTAAATAATATAGTTCCATCTTCTTTTGAAGTAAATCCAATATTACCATCAAAGCTATTGTTTTGTTTTTTGTTGATAAATAAATAGAGTAAGGTAGAATCTTTTGTGAATAATATTTCCGGTGGTTTTATTTCTCTTATGAAGGGTATTGTATTTGATGCTTTAGATATTTCCTTTAGTTTTTGATTGTTTATAATATTGTTTTGTTGAATGTTTAGATAATATTTTAAGTAGGATTTAGGAAAATTTTCATAACCTTTCACAATCACCTTGTTAATATTTCTTTTTGTGGATTTGCTTATTGATAAATCTGAAAATAATGTTTTCCCCTTAATAGTTAAGTTTTTTAGTTGAACTGTCGAAAATGATCTGCCCTCTTTATTTAGTTTATCTGAGATCTGAGATAGGGTTTTTTCTAATTTTTTTATTGGAATTGAAATAGTGTTCGTTGTTGTTTTTTCAAAATAAATTCGTGATTCTAAATTTATTTTAAGAATTACATTTTCTATTTTATCGTTCAATGAAAAAAAAACGATATTCTCATTTCCTATTGTTTTAATTTCGTCAACAGTATTTGTAAAGTAACCTATATTTTTTAAGTAATTTGATGTTCTTAAAATTTCTGCATGTAATGAAGCGGAGTCTTTGTGTTTTTCTTGGTATTTTAATTTATCTAAAACAAGAACTTCTTTTTTATTTTTAGAGGTTAGTTTTAATGATATCTTTTGAGAGTTGATGTTGCTGTATGACACCAAAAATAGATATGTTACAAGGAAAAGAGAGTTTTTGATCTTCAAAATAGATTGATATTAGTATCAAAAGTAAATGAATTGCTGCATAAATTGTATTAAAAATATCATTTTACAAAAAATAACTAACTGATATTTGCTTAATTAGAAAATAATCGTACATTTGCCCACCCTTAAAAAAGGGATAAAGGTTTAATTATAAACGAAAAACAGTAATTATTTAGTATGCCAACTATTCAACAATTAGTTCGTAAAGGAAGAACCAAAATAACTAAGAAGAGTAAATCGGCTGCTTTGTCGTCTTGTCCTCAAAGACGTGGAGTTTGTACACGTGTTTATACTACAACACCAAAGAAACCTAATTCAGCAATGCGTAAAGTTGCCAGAGTTAGATTAACCAATGGTAATGAGATAAACGCATACATTCCAGGTGAAGGACATAACTTACAAGAGCACTCGATAGTATTAGTTAGAGGTGGAAGGGTAAAAGATTTACCAGGTGTTAAATATCACGTAGTACGTGGTGCATTAGATACAGCAGGTGTTGAGGGAAGAACTCAACGTAGATCTAAGTACGGTGCAAAACGCCCAAAGAAGTAAAGTTATAAGTATACGACTTTAGTATATGAGTTGAACATTCAAATAACTAAGAATTTATTCTTTTTTATCTAGTAGTCAATTCTTTACAGAAGTTTAAGGACTTACAACAATTTAATTAACTTTTTTAATGTAAAGACATGAGAAAAAGAGCAGCAAAAAAAAGAGTCTTATTACCAGATCCAAAATTTAATGATCAGTTAGTAACACGTTTTGTAAATAACTTAATGTGGAGTGGTAAGAAGTCTGTAGCATTTAAAGTGTTTTATGACGCTTTAGATCTAGTAGAAGAAAGAAAAGGAGAAGACGAGGAAAAATCGGCTTTAGAGATTTGGAAAGATGGTTTGTCAAATGTAATGCCTCACGTAGAAGTAAGATCTCGTCGTGTTGGTGGTGCAACATTCCAAATACCAATGCAAATTAGACCAGACCGTAAAGTGTCTATGGCTATAAAATGGATGATTTTGTACACTCGTAAAAGAAACGAGAAAACAATGGCACAGCGTTTAGCTGCTGAAATCTTAGCTGCGGCGAAAGAAGAAGGGGCTGCTGTTAAAAAACGTACGGATACTCACAAAATGGCAGAAGCAAATAAAGCATTCTCTCACTTTAGATTTTAATAGAAATGGCTAGAGATTTAAGATACACAAGAAATATTGGTATTGCAGCTCATATTGATGCTGGAAAAACCACAACAACAGAACGTGTTTTGTATTATACAGGAGTTTCTCATAAGATTGGAGAAGTTCATGATGGTGCAGCAACTATGGACTGGATGGAGCAAGAGCAGGAAAGAGGTATTACAATTACTTCAGCTGCAACTACTTGCACATGGCAGTTTCCAACTGAGAATAGTAAACCAGTTGATGATACTAAAGATTACCATTTTAACATTATTGATACTCCGGGTCACGTAGATTTTACTGTAGAGGTAAATAGATCGTTACGTGTACTTGATGGGTTAGTTTTCTTGTTTAGTGCAGTTGATGGTGTTGAGCCACAATCTGAAACTAACTGGAGGCTTGCTGATAACTATAAAGTGCCAAGAATTGGTTTTGTAAATAAAATGGATCGTCAAGGATCTGATTTTATGATGGTTTGTAGCCAGGTAAAAGAAATGTTAGGTTCAAATGCTGTTCCTATTGTTTTGAATATTGGTGATGAAGAAAACTTTAAAGGTATTGTAGACCTAGTTAAAAATAGAGCTATTATATGGCATGAAGCGGGAATGGGAGCAACATTTGATGTTGTTGATATTCCTGAAGAATTAAAAGAGGAAGCTAAATTATTGCGAGCAAACCTTATTGAAGAGGTTGCAAGTTATGATGAGAATTTACTTGAAAAATTCATGGAAGATGAAGATTCAATTACAGAAGAAGAAGTGCATAATGCATTGAGAGCTGCTGTAATGGATATGGCAATTATTCCTATGATTTGTGGTTCAGCCTTTAAAAATAAAGGTGTTCAGTTTCTTTTAGATGCTGTTTGTCGTTATTTACCTTCTCCAATGGATAAAGAGGGTATTGTAGGGGTAAATCCAGATACAGAAGAAGAAGAACTGCGTAAACCAGATGTAAAGGAGCCTTTTGCTGCTTTAGCATTTAAAATTGCTACGGATCCTTTTGTTGGTCGTTTAGCATTTTTTAGAGCATATTCTGGTCGTTTAGATGCGGGTTCTTATGTGTTAAATAATCGTTCTGGTAAAAAAGAACGTATTTCCAGAATCTATCAAATGCATGCTAATAAGCAAAATGCTATCGAGTATATTGAAGCAGGAGATATTGGTGCTGCAGTAGGTTTTAAGTCTATTAAAACAGGTGATACTTTAACAGCTGAAAAATCTCCTCTAGTTTTAGAGTCAATGGATTTTCCAGATCCAGTAATTGGTATCGCTGTGGAGCCTAAAACAAAAGCAGATGTTGATAAGCTAGGTATTGGACTCGCGAAATTAGCTGAAGAAGATCCTACCTTTACAGTTCGTTCAGACGAAGCTTCCGGACAAACTATCATATCTGGTATGGGTGAGTTACATTTAGATGTACTTGTAGATAGATTAAAACGTGAGTTTAAGGTTGAAGTTAACCAAGGACAACCACAAGTAGAATACAAAGAAGCTATTACAGCTACAACAGATCACAGAGAGGTTTATAAAAAGCAATCTGGTGGTCGTGGTAAATTTGCAGATATTGCATTTACTATAGGGCCTGCTGACGAAGGTGTTCAAGGTTTGCAATTCGACTCTGTAATTAAAGGTGGTAATGTTCCTAGAGAATTTGTTCCTTCAGTAGAGAAAGGTTTCAAAGAAGCTATGAAAAATGGTCCTTTAGCAGGTTATGAAATGGATTCAATGAAGGTTACATTAAAAGATGGGTCTTTCCACGCTGTGGATTCTGATGCACTATCTTTTGAATTAGCTGCAAAGTTGGGTTATAAAGCATCCGCAAAATCTGCAAAGGCAAAAATCATGGAGCCTTTAATGAAAGTTGAAGTGTTAACTCCTGAAGCGAACATGGGTGATATCGTTGGAGATTTAAATAGAAGAAGAGGTCAGGTTAACGATATGAGTGATCGTGCTGGGTCTAAGGTTGTAAAAGCGATTGTTCCTTTATCTGAAATGTTTGGATATGTAACAGCTTTAAGAACGATGTCTTCAGGTAGAGCAACTTCTACTATGGAATTTTCACACTACGCAGAAACGCCTTCAAATGTATCTGAAGACGTAATAGCAAAATCTAAAGGTTAATCTACTTAATAATTAAAAGATGAGTCAAAAAATTAGAATAAAATTAAAGTCTTACGATTACAATTTAGTAGATAAATCTGCTGAAAAAATAGTAAAGACGGTAAAAAGTACAGGTGCTGTCGTTAACGGCCCAATACCATTACCAACACATAAAAAGATTTTTACAGTGTTGCGTTCACCGCACGTAAACAAAAAATCTAGAGAACAATTTCAATTAGCTTCTTACAAAAGGTTGTTAGACATTTATAGTTCTTCATCGAAAACTATTGATGCTTTAATGAAATTAGAGTTGCCAAGTGGAGTTGAAGTAGAGATTAAAGTATAAGTAAATATTAACTTTCGGTTTAATTTTGTTAAACCGAAAGTTTTTTATACTTTTGCAACCCGAATTAGAGTAGGGTAATGCTATTTTTAGGTTAAATTCTAAGAAAGGTAACATGTCCAGAGCGTTTCGCGAAGGAAAAACGGTAAAAACAAAATCAGCGTTGAATTTGTTTTACGCTGTTTTTTTTGGGGAACACTCAAAAGGACAAAAAGGAAACAATAGTTTCAAATAATTAATTATTAATAGACGCGCTGGATAAATATCTATCGTCTAAAATTTTAACTAAATGTCTGGGTTAATAGGTAGAAAAATTGGAATGACCAGTTTGTTTGATGAAAACGGGAAGAACATTCCTTGTACAGTAATCGAAGCAGGTCCTTGCGTTGTTACCCAAGTCAGAACCGAAGAGGTTGACGGCTACAATGCGTTGCAGCTTGGTTTCGATGACAAAAAGGCGAAGAGTTCTAACAAAGCGTTAGACGGTCACTTTAAAAAAGCTGGCACCACTGCTAAGAAAAAAGTCGTTGAATTTCAAGGATTTGAAGAAGAGTACTCATTAGGAGATGCGATCACAGTAAGTCACTTTGAAGAAGGTGAATTTGTTGATGTATCAGGGGTTTCAAAAGGTAAAGGTTTCCAAGGGGTTGTAAAACGTCATGGATTTGCTGGAGTAGGTCAAGCTACCCACGGTCAGCACAATCGTTTAAGAGCTCCGGGTTCTATCGGTGCTGCATCTTATCCTGCAAGAGTATTCAAAGGAATGCGTATGGCAGGAAGAATGGGAGGAGATAAAGTGAAAGTTCAAAACTTAAAAGTATTAAAAGTAGTTGCTGAAAAGAACCTACTTGTAGTTAAAGGAGCAATTCCTGGACACAAAAATGCTTTTGTAACTATTCAGAAATAATGAAAGTAGCAGTTTTAGATATTACAGGAAAAGATACAGGTAGGAAAGTTGAACTTTCTAAAGAAGTATTTGGTATTGAGCCTAATGATCATGCTATTTATTTAGATGTAAAGCAGTACTTGGCGAATCAACGTCAAGGAACACACAAGTCTAAAGAAAGAGCTGAAATTTCAGGTTCTACAAGAAAGATAAAAAAACAAAAAGGAACTGGTACTGCAAGAGCAGGTTCTATCAAGTCTGGTGTTTTTAGAGGTGGAGGACGTATGTTCGGTCCAAGACCAAGAGATTATTCTTTTAAATTGAATAAAAACTTAAAGCGTTTAGCACGTAAGTCAGCTTTGAGTATTCAAGCAAATGATAAAAATTTAGTAGTAGTTGAGGATTTCGATTTCGAAACTCCAAAAACGAAGAACTTTGCAGATGTTTTGAAAGCATTGGATTTAGATACTAAAAAATCGTTGTTTGTGTTAAGTAGTGAAAATGCAAATGTGTATTTATCATCACGTAACTTAAAAAAGGCTAAAGTTGTTAAGGCTTCAGAAATAAATACTTATGGTGTTTTAAACGCTAATAAAGTAGTTGTTACCGAGAGTTCTTTAGAAGGAATTAATACAAATTTAAGTAAATAGGGATTCGAAATGAGTATTTTAATAAAACCTATTATCACGGAAAAAGCAACTAATGAGAGCGAGTTATTTAATCGTTTTACATTTATTGTAGATAAGAAAGCTAATAAATTAGAGATTAAAGGAGCTGTTGAAGCAGCTTACGGAGTTTCTATTTTAAGCGTTAAGACTTTAAACTATCCAATTCAAAGAAATACTAAATTTACTAAGAAAGGTTTAGTAACAGGTATTAAGAGTGGTTACAAAAAGGCTATCGTTCAAGTAGCAGAAGGAGAAAGCATTGATTTTTATAACAATCTTTAAGAAAGACAAAAATGTCAGTTAGAAAATTAAAACCAATAACACCAGGTCAGCGTTTTAGAGTTGTAAATGGGTTCGACACCATCACAACTGATAAGCCGGAGAAAAGTTTACTTGCTCCGAAAAAACGATCTGGAGGTCGAAACAGTCAGGGTAGAATGACCACTCGTAACATCGGAGGAGGTCATAAACAAAGATACCGTATTATCGATTTTAAAAGAGATAAGAGTGGTATTCCCGCAACAGTCAAAACTATAGAGTACGATCCAAATCGTACTGCATTTATTGCTTTACTTAGTTATGCTGATGGTGAAAAACGTTATGTAATTGCACAAAACGGTTTAACAGTAGGTCAAACAATCATTTCTGGAACTGGTATTGCTCCAGAAATTGGGAATGCAATGCCATTGAGTGAGATTCCTTTGGGAACAACCATTTCATGTATTGAATTACGTCCAGGTCAAGGAGCTGTGATGGCTCGTTCTGCCGGTTCTTTTGCACAGTTAATGGCAAGAGATGGAAAGTATGCAACTGTAAAGTTGCCTTCAGGTGAAACAAGGTTGATCTTGTTAACTTGTCTTGCTACGATTGGAGTTGTATCCAATTCAGATCATCAATTACTAGTATCTGGTAAAGCAGGTAGAAGAAGATGGTTGGGTAGAAGACCTCGAGTGAATGCAGTAAGAATGAATCCTGTAGATCATCCAATGGGTGGTGGTGAAGGACGTGCTTCTGGAGGTCATCCAAGATCAAGAAATGGTATCCCTGCTAAAGGATTTAAGACCAGGTCTAAGACCAAAGCGAGTAATAAGTATATTATAGAACGTAGAAAGAAATAATAAGTTATGGCAAGATCATTAAAAAAAGGACCTTACGTTCACTATAAGTTAGAGAAAAAAGTGTTAGCTAATGTAGAAGGTGGTAGCAAAACTGTAATCAAAACTTGGTCTAGAGCAAGTATGATTACTCCAGATTTTGTAGGACAAACTATCGCTGTTCATAACGGACGACAGTTTGTACCAGTATATGTTACAGAAAACATGGTAGGGCACAAATTAGGTGAATTTTCACCAACACGTTCTTTTAGAGGACACGCTGGTGCAAAAA
>ERZ1046568.164-NODE-164-length-56710-cov-7.691183_pt1 | contig 56710 bp, 71 predicted proteins | sample MGYA00383092_ERZ1046568 | MGnify/ENA primary metagenome ERZ1046568 (study PRJEB29581, sample SAMEA5548362) | metagenome | biome: marine; feature: coastal; material: water | depth 1 m | study: Short-term variability in the microbial, nano- and picoplankton dynamics... | reverse complement strand
TTGCTTGATCGAATTGTTGATTGTAATATAGACCCATCATCTTCTCATGCTGTGCGGTTTCATTAGCATATGCAGAATTATCATTCCACCACTCATGTGTTCCTAACACGGTATAGATCTTTACGGGTTCAGTCTTTCCTTTGACTGCTATAGTATCCAGTTCGAGTAATGCAAATTCATCCTCTAATTCCTTTGCAGTCTCGTATCCTAATATAGTCTTCACACCATACTCCTTAGTTTGTCCTTCAAGTCTCGCTGCTAGATTGACAGCATCTCCTAACACAGAGTAATCAAACCTCTGATCACTTCCCATGTTTCCTACTACAACAGATCCACTGTTGATTCCTACACCAATGTTAATTGGCAATAATCCTTCTTCCTTTAATTCGGCGTTGAGTATATCAAGTCTATCATACATTTGCTCACTTGTCAAGACCGCAAGTCGTTCTTGTTGATCTACGTCTAAGGGAGCATTCCAGAAACACATGATACAGTCACCCATGTACTTGTCGATGGTTCCTTGGTTCTCCATGATGATCTCAGTCATGGGTGATAAGAACCTATTCACCAACTCAGTCAATCCTTGAGGATTAGTTTTGTACTGTTCTGATATGGGGGTGAACCCACGGATGTCACAGAACAGGAATGTCATGTATCTGGTGTCCCCACCTAATTTTAATAAATCTGGGTTCTCTTGTAATTTTACAACCATCGCCGGTGATAAATAGGTACCGAACTGCTTTTTAATTTGCTCTTTCTGTTTGTATGTGATATAATACTTATTAAACGAACTCTGAGCAAAAACAAGGAACCCCGCAATTGAAGACCAAATGGCATCAACGAACAAGAATGAATCATACCAGAAGTAGAAGGAACTACTCAATGGGACACAAAGAATACCTAAACTCACTATCCCCGCAGGAACTGTGGAAAGAGTGTAGACCGATAGAAGGATACCTAAACATATTATCAGAAGAATCAAAGTCTCGACTGCTACAGTCCAGTCGGGTATCATTATTTGAACGCCTGAAATCAAGGTCTGAATTTGATGACCTTGAACTTCGTGGGGATACACTGCACCCGTTGGGGTTGCGACTGGATTAGCATAACCCTCTGCTGTTACACCAAAAATTAATATCTTACCTTCTGGGAGGGGTTCTACTATGGACTGTGAAACAAAGTCGTTCCAGAAGGCAACAGGGAGTTCTGAGGAGGGTTGTGTGACCAAAGGATCCTGTTTCCCCAATCTTATCCATTCTACACCAAGAGAATTGTATTTAACGGTGTAGGATGGTTCACCCATCATTACACGTACCGCATCAAGTCCCAAACTGGGATATGGTTGCCCATTGATTGATACCATCATTGGCACACGTCTCAGCACTCCAGTAGGTTGATCCACTACTGCGGATACTGCACCCACACCCATTGACATCTGTGCAAGTTCTTGTAATGGGTCGATGACACCGACATATTCTGGTAACGTGTCGATTTTTTTGCCAAATATCGACACGTTAGCATAGATACCTAAATCATCCGAAGTAGTTTGGTGGGTAGGTGCGGACGGGAGGACTACTGCTTTTCTTGACATTGATTCTGCCAGAGCACTGTCTCCGTTGAACCGATCTTTCTCTGACCATATCATTGTTGATACTATGAGAGATGATGGGGGTGTCTTGTTGATATACTTTGCTACGGTCTGTCTGGGCCATGGATATTGTCCTTCAAGTTCAATTGCTTTCTCATCTATATTGATCAATACTATGTCATCTACAGAGATCTGTTCTTGACTCTGCTGTAGATAATCATAGAAACTATATTGTACAGTCTTTACTATATCTCCCTGCTGTACCTTTAGAAAGGCAAAGAGAAATATAATTGGTAGTACTGACCACCACTTGGTCATTGTTGTGTTACTGTGACAGAACATCCACCTACAGTTAAGCAGTTTTGAAATAAGGTATATGTTGCTGTGGAGTTAAATTGTTTGAGAGTCAAGTCTGTGCCATACGTACCGTCAAGTTCTATAGTAGCAGTATGAGTTGAACCAGATCCCTTTTGACGAATCCACACATCGTTCTCATCATTGTAGATAGTAAGATCTATTGTCTTAGCACCATCGTGTTGTTGAATTGTAGTAACTTCATTATCGTCACCTGCCAAGTGTAGATCCACCGAATGACCATTAGTCGTGCCACTTCCTTCATTGGTCTGGTGAATCGAAACACCGTTGTAGTCTCCGTACATGGTCAAGTCAACGTTATGTCCACCACTTTCCCAGTTATCGTATGTGTAGTCGTGGTTAGTATAACTTTCTGGATAATCAAAGGCACACCCTTGACAAACCTTTACACCATTCCCAGTACCAGACATCTCATCTATCGTAATCTTGTTTTCATTAGAAGAGTCATCGTTGTATTGTATGAATAGAAGTCCACTGTATGTGGTATTAATAAACGATTCGGTATTCAACATCTCCACGACATTGTGTGAACCGACTTGTTCTATACCTAATTCGAAATTAGTACCAGACTGATCGATTTGAATCTCATTGTCTGCTATAGCACTTAGTGCTACCATAGATAGAATGGTTACTACTGACATCACTTGCCAAAATTTATTTTCTTTCATATTAATTACTCTGTTTAATAACAACTACTATATCACCACCACCATCGGCAGTAATGATTCCCTTGTACCCATCTACTTCGGTATCTACTGTGATAGCACCACCAGATAGGAAACGCAAACTTATTACTCCATTAACGTCCCTGTAAAATACAAGACCACCATCTTCATTGAAGATATTGTATTGACTATCATTATTTAGACCATACGTAGCACCTCTCAATACTGCTTGACCTTGACCAGTACTTGCTTGTTGATCAGATAGATCACCCATAGTTCTTTCTAACTCTTCGATTATATCGAGTAGATCTACAAGGAAGTCTCCACCCAGAGCATCGTAATCCAGTCTGGTGAAATCATCCTCTTCGAGATAATCTTCATAATCCTTATCTAACTCATCGAATGCAAGAAAGTCTGCATCCAGTTTACCATAATCGAATCGTGCTTCTTGTGCACGTTGATCTTCTATTGCCTGTGCTACCTCTTCGGGTGGATTGACGATAAACATATTATCAATCACATTTGGTGTAATATTATCTATTACTACTGTTTGAGTTGGCATTGTGGATATACTGGACACCATTGTCGCCGCATATGCTTGGGATAGTGTTACGGATCCTGCCTCATTAGATACTACAATCTCTCCAGACGGAGCACCGTACTGATCTGGAAGTAGAATCACAAGTGATCTTCCCAGTTCATCGATTGTAGTTGTGAAATCTGTTCCCCGAACCGCAATGGTGGCAGTGGGTGTTTTGATATCGATATTAGATTTGTCTACCATACCCAAACGACCAGACGCAAATCTTGCAGTCCCAAGTGCCATCTTCATGACCATCTTGGACTTGCTCGGATCCGGATCGTAATAGATCTTATCGATATAGACTTTGGTATGTTCTATTAAAGATAGTTCTGCATCATCAAGAAACTTAATGAGCATCCTACCCTTCGCAGTTTGTGCAGTGTCGTTTAGTTGGATTTCAGTTCCAACTGCACCCTCCACAATTTGCTTGGATTGCCTCTCAAGAGATCCTACTCCCGTAGACTCGACTACCCCACCAATCGATTCGGCATATACCGAACCAATTAGTAGAACAGTACTAACTGTCGTTAGCAGAGTCTTTTTGATTAATCTGGATGACAGCATTATCGGACGTAATATCTAAAGTGATGATACCCTTACAAGTTGTAATACCTGTAGGACATGTACCACTTAACTGATTAATGTCGATGTTTGCATTGTCTCCGTCAAACTCAACTGTTTGCGTTTGGTAAAACCCATCATTCTGTAAAGATTTAATGTCATTATCGTCACCAGTAATATCCCAGTTCCAAGTAACATCATCTGTTTCAATGTCTATATCAAATACGTTTGTTGATCCAAGAACACTTAAATCGAAATCTAAACGTTCAGAAGATGCAACAGATCCTTGATCAAAATCGATTGTGTTAGAATCACCAGTCATAGTGATATCCATTGTTGTTGCATCCGAAGATCCAGTGTCACCAATCAAATAGTCAAGAACGTTACTGTCACCAGTCCACGATAAATTATACGTAGAACTGTTTGCTGTTAACGTACCATATAGTAAGTTTTCGTTACCAAGTTGATCTATATTAAAGGTCAACGAAGTACCAGTAATGGGTGTTGCCGCCGATGAAGTTTCAAAATTGTTTAAACCAATCTTGTTACCGTAACCAACTTGATCGATATAAAGAGTCAGAGTGTTACCAGTCTGGTCTATATTGATCTCGTTGTCATCTGAGGCTGCTCCCCACGCAAACGAAGTTAGCATTAATCCTGCCATAGCAATAAAATACTTATTCATTCTTTTCTCCTAAAGGGTGTTCATCTTTATCGATGACTTGCCCCAATTTCCAAAGTCCTCTATCATGACCTTGGTATATTAATTCCAGTACACTTGCTTCAATAGCAGAACGTACCGCATATGTCACTGACTCATTATTACCCACTCCGTCCTCATATTCCACGAGTTGGGTTCCCTGCTCATAGAATCTGAACACGTCCCCACCAGACCCATAAGACAAAACTGTCTTCTTCGTCTGGACGTTTAACAAAACTTCTCCCGTTAGCACAGAGACTGCTCGGACAGAGACGGTGACAATATCTTTGCGATACTGTCTGGAAAACCCAATGCCCAATGTTCTGGCACCTCGTCCTCCACTTTCTACATTGGTATCATAACCAATGATTCCACCTTCGATAATCATCCCTGCGAAAAGCAGAGGGGCAATGCCCTGCGATTTCTCATCGGCATATTCTTTACGGGTACTCCTCACAATCTGTCGTTCTCTGACCAAATTGTCTATACCTTGTCTCTCGACTACACGGAACCATGTACCTTGTCCCGCAGTCTTGAGTGCATCGATCAGCATCTCAGTTCCACCTTGAGTGACGGCAGTACTAAAATCTGCAATACCGTCTCGTGCCTTTCTTTGTCCAGTAAGATCTTTGAACCCGTATACGGCAACAACTGGTTTTAGAGTTGCCGGTGGCACTTGTAGAAGTTCTACATATGCCGGTAGTTTTACCACTTCTGGTAGGTCTACGCAGATATACTTGCGTTGCTTGAACTGATCCCAGAGATAAGGTTTATCACTTGCACATTTCTGAGGTTCCGCAGACCACTGTGGGATCTGTGCACAACCTGTCAAAAAAATGAACAGTATAGGTATTAGATGCAAGTTACGTGCCATCTCCACCATCTCCACTATCTCCATCCGAACCAAAGTTACCAGTTCCGATTGGTATTTCTATAATTGTTTCAGTACCATCACTATCAATGATGGTCATCTTAATAAATTCTGTTCCGTCTTCTCCTGTCAAAACCTCATAGGTTATAACAGATCCTTCTAATGTAAATGACCCGAACGTTACCGCACTGTCATTGCTAAACATGTTATCTACCAATTGCTTAGATAACTGAGCATAGATTCGTGATTCCAGATTACGTATAAATTTTGCCAATACGGTGTTATCTGCTTCACGTTCTGCCGCCTTCTGTGCCGCCTCTAAAGCATCGGCAATTGCTTTCTTCCTTGAATGTTCTTGGTTTTCAATTGTTAAATAATGTGCCCCAGTTCCTATTCCACTAAATGACGGATTCTTAAATCCATGTACTATCTCAGTTGCTTGGGTCTGAGTAGTCACTATCATCAATATGAGTAATGCTATCTTTTTCATTTTCTTTATCCTGCCGTTGTAATAACATATCCAACTTGACGTTTAGTCTTATCAGATCATTATCCAACATTCGTACCTTATCAATTAGGTCAATCAGAGTCATGTGAGATTCTTCGATCACAGGATTCACTTCCTGCGTTACCCAAATCCAAATGTAGTATATAAAATACCCCAGTCCGACTGCCGCCATTATAGGAAAACCATATGTTCCTATTGCTTCTACTATTGTTTCCATTCTCTAATCCTTCCTGTGATCCTCTTGCCCTTTAGACCTTGCTACCCTGTTCATATCTGGTCTAATACTAAATGCATGGGATATCATAATGTCTATCTTCAATAGTTCATTATTCATCGTACCAATTCTGTTTTGCAACGATTTCACAAACATACGTTGTGTCTTGATATCATCAAGCACGCCTGCGAGAATAAACTTTAGAGTAAGAAACACGAAGAAACCACCTGCGAGCGCAGATGCTATAGGGAAACCAACGTCTCCTATTAATTCTAAGTATTCCATAAAAACCCTGTTGTAATAGTTTACGTATCTATTTATACAATCGGTCTATGGAATACTCACCTTTTATTCCATTTTCCAGTCGGTAATTGTAGATACACGAATGTCCATCCACAACTCCTTTTCTGTATCATAAACAATAATAGTGTGACTATCATGTTGTTGTTTAATTGTTGTTTTGCTAACAAGAGTACCTAAAACATGCAATGGTTCTTCGGTCATCCAATGCTTAAAATTTATACTTACATTACCTTTCTGTAATGCATCTAGTAGACTTGACATACTCATTAGAATTCAGTTGTCCTGTATATGTGATATAATAATTCTGCGTATTCTTCGTGTGTTTCTTCGCATGGGTGACCAAATGGTTTTATCTTATACTTGGTTCTTGCGAGTTTAAATAGATCAGTGTATTTACCCATACCCAATCTATGATGGTCTGGGAAAGAATCCAGTTTCTTCTTTACCCAATCATTATACTCACCCCAATTTAACTCTCTGGTATTTCTAGGTGTGAAACAGTCTATGTAGTTTACCCACATGCGTTCATGGAATACACCTTGTATCAACTTTATGCCTTTTGCTTCGCATAAGATTTTCATTGCATCCATGAAACCTACTGTACTAATGATACCATCACGAGTAGACTCGACAACATCATAGTATGGATCAAGTACCTTACTCAGATCTGGATGTAGATACTCCAACCTACTCGGAGATATCTGAGTCATGCACTGCCATCTTTGAATCTTCATCTGCTCTTCATACCCTATAGGGTGAGTCTCTGCCGTTTCATGACGTTGCCATGCTGACCATATGATAACCAAATGTGTTACATTATTTGACGTAGTGGCAAGATAGTCTATAGTATCTCTAAAGATCTTTTGATTACATGCACCACAGGTTGCAATATTTTCAAGAGGTGTTTTGAGATGTTTTGCAAGTATGCTTGGGAATGCCAGATGTTCATGTTCGTTATTTTCATAACCCGTTAATTCATCCCCCCACACAAAACTACATCCATTAGTAACTAACATTATGTTCCTTGATTATTTCTATAAGTTGTTTAGTAAAATCCGTATGGGCATCCTCACAGGCATGACCACGTGGTTTAATAGTATCTCTATTTAGTGACATATTATATATATCTGTATATCTTCCCAGACCTATACGACATTCATCTCTAAGTCGAGAAATAGATTTCGTAACAGATGACCTATACTGATCATAGTCTGTATTAGATTTTAATGTGCTCAGAATGTTATAGTACATGTCTCCATGTATGACACTTTGTATGACACCTATACCCATCTGATCACATAGAAATTGTATGTTATTCATATACATCAATGTGTGTACGATAGATGTTTGCATAGTCCAGACATTATCAATATACTTCTTGAGTATTAACATACGTGTAGGGGTCTCATCGGATCGGTTGTCAAACTGAAACTTGTCGGGACGATGACTAGCAATGATCTGGTTCATATCAGACTCACGTGGAATGTTGATTTCTGCGTCTGATTGTAATGCGAAGGGTTCACATAATTCGAAACGACCAAAGTTGCTCCACATGATAACAACCATGTCGATCTTCTTAGTGGTTTGTTGTAGGAATTCTGTTGTAGTGCGGTAGATCTTCGTGTTAGAGGATCCGTTCTGTGCGAGGTTTATATACTTAGAATTAAGTTCGGTAGATAATTTATGTGCATACGTGTGAGTATGATGGGTATTTGTTTCGAACCCATCCAACTCATCACCGTATGTAAAACTGTCACCGTTAAATAGTATCGTTCTCATGGATCCTGTCATGCTCGTATAGTGCGAGGAATCCATAATGAATGATTTTCATTATATCTTTTCGGTGGTCTGCGGGAGTACCTTTCTTACCATATCGTCCGTTGTACTTATCGACATTGCCAAGGAAGAATCCCATACCATGCCCACGGTCAACAATGACTTCAGAAGATTGTAAACCGCCTTGACCATAGTGTCCCCCATATGTATTATCTATATAATCAGCAAACTCACGAATGAGGTTATCCTCATTGAATTTGTAATCTGGAGCATCAACAACATTGACTCTCTTGAGATCTTCGGAATGCATATGGATTCTACCTTGACCTAATTTCTGGGTGGCATCATCTACTGAAGTAAACGGAGGTACGTGTGCTTTAACCATTGAACAACTCCTCATACAAAGTATCGATGTCATCGTTCTCGGTACGTACTTCTGCCATGTTAGACTTGTGGTAGATACCTGCAAGTTTACGTAGATGCTTCTTATCTACTCCATGGTTCTCGAAGGTCACCTGTACGATGTCCTTGATTAAATCTTTCTCTGCGTCCATGCGTGTCATGGAATCAGACATTTCTTTGATTGCGTTACCAATCCTTTTCTTATCATCTGGTGTTAATGTGATCATAATGTTTCTATATCCTCAATTAATAAATCTCTTAAATCTCGTGCTTGTTGATCACGAGGGTCATTTTTACCATAACCACAGAACTTATATGCCAAGGTGATCCTATCATCCCCTGCATATGCACTGTGCCAACAATGGTGCTCTTTCTCTTCTTCACTACCGAAGTAGTAATGTCGGCATTGCCAACCTGCCACATCGTTATGAGTGACAAGTTTTCCAGTCTCGTTATCTAAGTATCGGAAGAACCCTTTACCCGTAGACCACGTAAATAAGACTTGGTAGGCAGATGCGTCATAGTTAGTGTGCCATCCAACAAATCCCCCTTTGGGATAGTATGATAGCAGGGCACTGGTATGTGCACCTATCTCTGACGCAAAATCATATTTCACCCGTTGCATGTAATCCTTCCATTTAGGATCTACACGAACCATCTTAGAGATGGGTTGGGCAAAGTGTCGATCTGGCACTCCAACTAACTTGTCTCTGGACAAACATTCATCCAGATATTCTTGAGAGCAAAAGTATTCACCGTTGCTCTTATCTTCTTCACTACTATACACATGTGCGTCTGGATTGTTATAATCCTTCTCAGCAAAGAATCTGTCAGAGAATCCGTTAAGGGTCTCCAACAATTCTTTATTGCGTATAGTAACTTCGGACATTAGACTATGAGTCCAGAGGTTGCTTCAATCCATGAAGACTCAAAGTCACCATTTGCTTTTACCACAAACAGAACGTCACAGAATGTTAACACTGGTGGATTTTCAACACCAGACATACACACTCCACGTCCAAAACCAATCTTACCTTCCGGTGATTTAACAATCAACCTTGGGTTTTCTACATCTACACCTGCCGGTGTAATTTCTACTAGTCGTGCGATATACTCACCCACACCAGTCATAACTGTGACTACGTCACCTTTCTTCAATTTACTCATTTGCTTCTCCTGCTATAGTAATTATCCATTTATTATCTGGAAGTTGTTCCCATTGTAACACATCTCCCACCTTAAAGTCAAGCGTTTCCATCAATTCATCTGAAAACTCTATACACAATTCTCCATCTACATCGATGATCGGGGCACTTAGTTTCATCCTAAGAACTTCCCAGTCTCAACATCACAACCCGCATCATCTACAACCCGCATGCAGTCTGACGCCACCTTTGGTTTAGGATCCAGTGCTTCCATAACATCTGGGAAGTGAACCCCAACATGTTCCCAACACTTCAATGCTACTTCTCTGTGTTCTTTCTGAGTCTCAATACCCATACGTAACTGGCAGTAGTGGATCCACGAACGTAACGATCCTGCCATGTATAATGTAGTCTCGGTATTACCTTCGGGTAACAGCACACGTGCTTGTTCTTTTGCGATACCATTATCTAGTGCCCAGTTATAGTTCTTCTTCGCAATATTGATAACTTCACGTTGTTTCATATTCCAGTCTTCTGCCAGTGTTCGATCATCTGTCTCGACAGATGCTTGTCTATTCTTGGCATCCTGCATACGTGCTTCTCTGGTATCGAAGTCTTCTGACTCTGCATACCTTTGTGAGAATTCTTGATATGAAAACGAGCGATGGCGTAAGATCTGTCTACTGATATCACGAGTAGTCTTGATCTCCAAAGTCATATGCACCATCTCGAACGGTGACCAATGACCATGTTTAATCAGATACTTGATCAACCGTGGGGCAGTCTCATTATTACTTTGGTTAGCAGGATTAGATACACGTGCGGTATATGCAACTAATTCATTTGCATCCCATACACTGGTATGTCCTACGTTTGGTTTTGTTACACCAACCAGATTTACTTCACTCATCTTCATCGTCTCCTCTCATTACTCGCATTATATCTGCGTCATTCATATGCCTTAGAGTTATCTCTATGCCCTTAATCTTTCCTAAGTAGTACCCAACATAGTTAGATACTCCCATTAGTGCCATGACAAAAAGTGTCATCTCCCATGGTTCCCATACAGTCATCATAGTTTAAAGTCTCCAAACCTATTCTCTTGATTTAATCTTTGACCACTTGCACTGTTATCGAATGCAGGGCCGTCATCTTCTTCACGATTCATAGGATTAGTAGACTGATCTACATCATACAAACGCATCTTAGATCTATCTACACCAACCACAAACCTACCATTAGCAACTGGATCATTGTATCGATTCTTCAATTGCTTCACAAGGATCTGTCTATTGTTTGACAATTCTTCATTTGAAATCAAGGCAAACATTAGATCAGCAGTAGCAGGTAGACCAAATGATTCAGAAGTATCTTCCAAACCAACATCATCATTACTGTATCCAGATCTTGTAGTCTGTGTTGCGGATACTACTGGTACATCAAACTCAACTGCGAGTCCACGTAGTTCTTCTGCAATAGACTTGATATATGTATATGAATTGATTGATCCACCCATTGCTTTCATACGAGATGATGAGCAGATGTTTAGATAATCGATATAGATCATGTCTGGCACAAAGTTCTTCTTGAGTTTCAACTCATTCAGTAGTGCACGGAAGTGAGACGCATTTGCACCCCCAGTCGGATATTCCTTAATGATCAACTTACCGTTGGTCTTTGCAGAGATCTGACCGACCTTGTCTGTGAACATATCACGTGACATATTCTCTAACTGATCAATAGGTATGTTCAGAAGATTAGCATCGATACGTTCTGCGATTCTTTCTTCTGCCATCTCCATGGTAATGTACAATACGTTCTTACCCATAGTAAGAGCGGCACCTGCACAGTGACACATAAAGAGAGACTTACCAACACCTGTACCTGCCAGTGCAATGTTCAGAGTCTTGTTAGGTAAACCACCCTTGGTGATCTGATTGAATAGGTCAAGGTCAAACGGTATTCTTTCCTCAGTAGTTGTATAAAAGTCATAACGATCATCGACATTCTCAATATAGTCGTGACCAATGTTTGTATCAAAGGTAACTGCCAGTGCTTTGGATAGAATATCTGGAAGTGCGTTCTTGGTTAGTGTCTGGTGCTTACCATCAATGACTTGAATAGATTCCATGATAGCATTATATACTGCACGATCTTGACACCACTTCTCAGTACGATCAACCAACCATTCGAGATTCTCTTTCTCATAATTAAAGATGTTAGGAAGGATCTCCATGGCATGACGATAATGTTCGTCTGACATTCTGTCTGCTTCATCGATCTCAATCTTGAATGATTCTTGCGTAGGAAGTTTGTTATACTTTGCAATGAATTTAGTAAATTCAGAGAACAGACCTTTGTATACACCCTCGAAATATTCGGGTGCTAAGAATGCGGCGACCTTACGAGTGTACGCATCATTCGTTAGTAGATTCCGCAGAATCGTTTGTTCTAGTTTTATTTCCAATATCTTCTCCTTCAATTTCTCTACCATAAACCCAACCTTCATTGAACCCCCTGTCGAGGATATCAAATAAGATATCACCGGCAACATCCTGTAGTTGAACGTCCGCAGACGTTGCTTCTGGATCGGGTGAGGTGACTACACGAAAGTCAAACCTCAGATTTTCAGTACTGCCATCTGCTACAATTGTGCCGTAGCGGATGACAGTCTCAGTCCAATGACCACGTAGGATTCTTACATCCCACGCATCTGGATGATCAACATAATCAACTGGAATTAATGTATAGTCAAGACCTTCTGACCATTTGTTAACATCAAGTTTTCTACCCATTACCTTCTTCTACCATTATATCAAGTTCTACGACACTTTGCAACCCTATTTGGTATTGTTTTTTAAGAAAGTCTTTAAAGTCTGTCTCAGCAAAGATAGGTGACCAGAACTCTTCAGTTAGGGTTACATCTTTACGAACTTTCTTATCAGTACCTGCACGTTGATACCAACCATTAGATGGTTTCTCTACGTATCCACCTGCTAGTGCTACATCCAGTAGACCAGACCATTTCTCTACACCACCATCCCACGATACACTAATAGGTATCTTAGAGTTTTCTTTGGCAAATCGAGACTTCTCTACCTTGATTACAAAGTCATAACCTGTAACCTCAGTACCAGTCTTGTTCTGTCTACGACCAATGATCCATACATTATCAGCACTATACATGATACCAGTACCACCAGATACGATGTCTTTAGGATATAGACCGATCTCTTTGTAGGTATGGTTGACAGCAATCATTGGGATCTTCTTCATATTCAAGTATGGGGTTACCATTCTGAATAATGATTTGAATGCTTTCGCACGTGACATATCTGCGACTGACTTACCGTCAAGTGCATCATCCAGTTCTTTCTTAGATGCAAGGTTACCAACAGAGTCGATTACAATGATTACATCATCGGATGCTTCTAAGTTTTCCAGTTGACCGACAATGTCGATCTTTAACTGCTCGACATCTTTTACTGGTGTATGTAATACACGTTCAGTATCGATACCGAATGTTTCGAAGTATGATTGCGGTGAACCAAACTCAGAATCATAGAACAACATTACTGCGTCCTTCTTTTGTTTCAAGTACGCACCTGCCATAAGCAATGCGAACGAAGTTTTGAAATGCTTAGACGGCCCTGCAAGGACTGTTAATCCTGGCGTTACACCACCATCCGCATCTCCACTCAGTGCTACGTTTACCATAGGGACATCGGTTGGCACCATGTCTGTCACACCAAAGAACTTGCTTGTCGCAAGTGTTGCAGTATCCTTTATAGTAGACTGCTTTTTCAATTTATCCATCAAACCCATATTATTCACTTTCTCCAAATGTTATATTATTAACTTTTTCACGTTCATCTATATCATACATTATACGATATTTTCCGTTGATTGTCAAGACTTTTTCCAATAAATCGAAAGTATTTTCTTGACCTCTTGACTCCGAAAACTTTAGCAGTGCCATAGTGTCTTTGGGTAGACATGCACCACCGAACCCCTTCTTCTTATCTGGGCCTGGGACTCTTGTGTGTTTAATACCGATACGATCATCTGCACCCATAGCACGAGTGACCACATTGTAACTACAATCAAATCCATCAACCAGATCTTTCAACTGATTAAAGAATGTGAGTTTAGTTGCAAGGTATGCGTTCGTGGCATACTTCACAAACGATGCTTCACATCCAGACATCTTATAATACTTGTCACTCTTACATAGAGAGAAGATGTCATAGAGTTGTGCCAGTTCATCACATGCGTCTGCGGTACCACCAAACACATGGTGTTCGGCATTCACAAAGTCCTCACATGCAGACTTCTCAGTTAGGAACTCTGGATTATAAATGAACCTATCCATATCTTCTGGTTCTATAGAGTTATAGAGTCTGTCGATTATATCTGGTGTTACTGTTGATTTGACAACAACAAATGCGTTCGTGTTGTATATGAGTTTCAGTACAGCATCTTCTACAATAGACGCATCAACAAATCCACTCTTAGCATTCTGTGGTGTTGGTGCACATATAAAGACTATAGATGGATCCCACTTCACAAGATCATCTATGTTTGTATCATAGTTGGGATCAACTAAGAAGTGTTCTATCATGTGGTGGTGGAATGCATACTCCACTGCCTTACCTACAAATCCATGACCAACAATACCCATCTTCAATGGGTTCTCTTTACTTACTGTGTTGGGTTGTGGTTCCCCATCTGTCTTGGGCACGAACTTGTCAAAATCATCTGCCATAATTATACTCCGTTATATTCCTTGTACCATTTATAAAAGTTTGCAATACCCTCTGGGATACTTGTAGTTGGATGGTAACCCAGTGATTCTAATTTACCAGTGTTACTCCAAGTCTCTAATGTATCCGCAGGATGTTTGGGTTGCAAATCCTTGATTGCTTTCTTACCAGTGTTCTTTTCAATCTCAGTAATAAAGTCCATGAGGTTAACTTGTTGACCCCGTCCGATATTAAAGATCTCTCCAGACTTAACATCTTCTTCTAATATGAGTTCGATTCCCTTAATGATATCTTGCACGTAAGTGAAATCACGTTTCATATTACCATAATTATACACTGTTATTGGGAGTTCGTCAAGTATATTTTGAGTAAATGTAAACAGTGCCATGTCTGGTCTGCCCCACTCACCGTATACTGTAAAGAACCTTAGACCCGTAACATTCAAACCAGATGCAGTGAACTGACATTCGTTTGTCCACTTAGACCATCCATAAGGATTCAATTGTTTGCCACCCTCGTTACCTTCAGTCCATGGCAATTCGGATCCTGCATATACACATGAGGTTGACGCATATACAATACGTACCTCTGGACAATGTATCTTGCATAGATCAATTAAGTTTTGTGTGCCGTCAATGTTATTGGAATGATATGCTTTCTCTTTACCGAACGAATCACGTACACCCGCATATGCAGCGAGGTGAACAATATGTGTGGGATTCTCTTCTGATAAGAGTTGTGCAAGTTTGCTTTCATCTCTCAGATCCACGTTCCTTACGTCCAGACCAAAATGAATTACTCTATCTTCTTTTAGAGATGGGTCATATAGATGATCGTTATAGTTATCGAGTCCGACAACATCTTCACCTGCTTCCTGTAGTTTACTTGCGAGTTGAGATCCAATGAATCCCGCCGCACCTGTTATTAAATATTTTCTCATTATCCGTTCCTGTAAATATATTCTAATGCTCTATCTGCTTCTGTTTGGATTGGTCGGTTCTCATACCAGTTACCAGTCTCAGAGTCAAACTCCTTACACAGTGTTGCGATTTCAGATGCCGTGATCGGGTATCCTTTTGCGACTGCGTGACCTGCTATTGCCACCATGATTTGATACATCTTTAGGTACCAACCTGTGTCTGTGATTGCTCTATATTCCATACCCATACGTTTAGGGAAGAATGGGCAGTCACGATATGATGTCCATGTGTAGTCGGTATTATTTAGACTTCCCTTACGATGTTCGATTACTGCCTTCTGCATCTCTGGTGGAAGTCTATCAAGAAACGAGTTACCAGTTTTCTCCACGTACGGGTATCTAGCAATCAACTCAGAAGTGTTTACTGGTTTACCACCAGAATGGTTAAAGAAGAAATCCATAGCATTAGGATAAGACGCCGGAACGTAGTACATACGGCATAAGTCTTTCGTTTGCGGATCACCGATCTCACCGATGTGCGTATTGAATGCGTACCAAAAGGGTTTGATTCTATCTGCCTCAACGTATTCATCAAGTCTGAATACAAGACGGAACTTAGGTAATGACTCCCTAGAAGAAGCGGTAGAGTAACACACAAAATCCAAATCATTAAATCGTTCAATTAATTTCTCCTTTAATACATCAACATCAATATCGTGAAAGTGATCATCCACATCAACAGCACACCAAGCACCCCAATGTGTAACAGATTTATTATTGCGTGTGCTATCGGTTTTAAACATAGCAGGACTAATAAGAGGACTAGAATTATTTCCACCTTTCTCTCCTTTCTGATTGCTCAGACCTTTCAGCAGTTGAACGAACTCATCCCACGTAGGCAGGGATACTGTCTTGTGGGTCTTGTTATCGAACTGACTTTTAAATATAGTTAATTCATAATTCATAGAGGCATTATATCATATCTATTGGGTCTTGTCAAGGTATTTAAAAAGTCCCAGTTATTTTTATAACAAGTATACTTACCTTCCCTCTTCAATGCAATGCGAATATTCTTTGCATCACCAGTTACCTCTCTTGGTATAATATACCAATCATCCTGTGGGATATTATGCACAGCAAAGAAGTCTACTGATCCTGTCGGATAGGGATACTTACCCTGTTTGCCGGACTTGACCGCATTAGTTCCCTTACATATATTGACATTACCGTCACCTTTGATAGATGACTTAACTTGGATTTTGAGTAGTCTACCATTAACATCTACAACTAAGTCATAGTCTGCGGTTCCGTTTGGTTGACTCACCATATAAGAATGTTCCACGAAACACTTAGTAGCAAATATCTGTTCAGATACTTCACCTTGCCTAACTGTATTCTTTTTCATCCGACTAATTCCTCACCACTGCTGTCGTCTTTTGTCAAGTAATTATATGCGTTTTTTATTATCTCACGGTCTTCTTTAAAATTGCTTATTGCGGTATTACATAGATGACATATATAACCACGAAATTTGTTCGTTTCATGGTCATGGTCTAAACACCAAGAAAATCTAACATATCCCTTTGATTTCATAGTCTCTTCAGTATCACCACATATAGGACAGATATAGTCCTTCGGTGGTTTAGGATGTTGTTTCTTTAACAAGTTTGCATTTCTATTGTGTTCTCTTTTACACTTCTTACACTTACTACGAACATAAGTAGTATCCATTGCAAATTCGGATAATGGTTTCTCTATCCTACACTCACTACAAACTCTGGACTCAACAGAATCGTCCTCTCCCCATAATGTTATCATCCGACTAATTCCTTCAGTTCTTTCTCAAGACTATCTTCTTTCCATTTTACGAACTCATCTATAATCCATTCTTTCGTTGATTGGTTCATTGGTTCAAATCCATGTTGACCAGTTTTATCGAATAGTTCTTCGATTTTATTTCTATGTTTCCAGTAGGTATTATAAAATTTATGAAGATTATATTTTTCTGCCGATTCTATAATCCATTTGTCCATTGCAGTTTCTTCCATAACATTGGGTGCTTCTGCATGACATTCACTACAAAGTAATCTGTAGTATCGTGGTGAATCGTACTTGGGATCATAATCATAATTCGACCAAGGGACAGTATGTGCCCGTTCAGTTGGTCTTTCATAACCACATCTAAAACAATGTGTGTCCATCTCTGAGGCATCTACTGGATAATCACATTCATCTATATGTCTTTCACACCAATCCACAATCTGTTTCTTGGTAGTTTTCATGGGTGGTCTTTTTCTCATCCGACTAATTCCTCACCACTGCTGTCGTCTTTTGTCAAGTAATTATATGCGTTTTTTATTATCTCACGGTCTTCTTTAAAATTGCTTATTGCGGTATTACATAGATGACATATATAACCACGAAATTTGTTCGTTTCATGGTCATGGTCTAAACACCAAGAAAATCTAACATATCCCTTTGATTTCATAGTCTCTTCAGTATCACCACATATAGGACAGATATAGTCCTTCGGTGGTTTAGGATGTTGTTTCTTTAACAAGTTTGCATTTCTATTGTGTTCTCTTTTACACTTCTTACACTTACTACGAACATAAGTAGTATCCATTGCAAATTCGGATAATGGTTTCTCTATCCTACACTCACTACAAACTCTGGACTCAACAGAATCGTCCTCACCCCATAATGTTATCATCAGATTTACTCTTATTGCCTCTTGTCAAGTACCTTCTGGCATTGTCTACACCGTCTATAGTATCGCCCAGTTTACCTATACCCATATTACAATTGATACACAACCAACCTCTAAACTGTAGTGTTACATGACAATGGTCTAAGGTAAAACTTTTTGTTGGGATACCACAACATTCACACGAGTTGGGTTTAGGTGGGGCAAGTTTCTTTAACTTCTGTCTTAACTTAGATTGTTCTCTTATGCAACTTCTGCACCTAATATCTAACTTATCTTTATAACCCAAGTGAGTTTGAAACTCTTCTAATCGTTTATGTTCTTTACAATAAATACACTCTTTAGATTCGGTTTCTTCTTCTCCCCACAGTGTATTTACAATCATCCGAAAAAGTCCTCCAGTGATGCTACGGGTTCTGCGTCCCAACCGACTGCGTCCAGAATTACTTGGATCGGATCGAGGAAAGATTTAGTAAACATCATATCGTAGTCAATGTATTTGTGTAGTCCCAGTTCCTTGGGGATGTTCAGTGGATATGACACCACGTTTTCCTGTAATGGGTTTGGTCGTTTGAGATAACAGAATTTAATCTTGTCACCATTCTTGACCAGTTCGAACCTCTTACCCAGACCCTGCTTCTTGACTTGTTTATTAAACAAGAGTGCACCACGAACATGGATCGGGGTACCCTTACTGTAGACGGTCTTGGTGTTGTGCCACTTGGTTATGTTGGTGACACCACGAGGGAATGAAATATCTTCGGGAGGCATTTTCTTGAATGCTTTCTTGAAGTCGGCAATGTGTGCTTGAGTCGCAGTCTCATCTGAGTTGATGATAACACCGAACGTTTCTTTGAATGCATTACGCACAACCTGCGGTGTACTGGATTTGATTGCTTCGATACCCATCATCTTTAACTTGGGGGTTTTGTACTGGACACCTTCGTTGTTGTGGACGTTGAGGATGTATCTCTTCTTGGCAGTCCAGATCCCACGAGAGGCAATCACCTCACGTCCCATCTCCATGCGGTTATCATATGCACCAGTAACTTTTGCCATACCATCGTATGACTTTACCAGAACTTTCTCGAAGTGGTCTGCACAGATCTTGTCAAGAAACTTAACTGGATCTTTGGGGTTGAACTGGTCAACCAGTGCACCCATTCGAATGTAAACGGAGTCAGTGTCAATCGCAACAACGTAGTCTTCGTCTGTCTTGAGGATTTTCTGCATCTCATCATTGACGGCACGTTCTGCCCACTTGATTGCCAACTGACCCGCAAGGGTGATACTCTCTGCCACACGTTGATCAAAGTAACGGAAGTACTTGTTACCCAGTGCACCATAGAGTGAGTTCATAAGAATCTTGATTGCCATCTGCTGATTGTTCAACGAGGTGATCTTGTACTCAAGTTCTTTAGTAGGATTGTTTTGGTTCTCTTGCTCCAGACGTAGCATCTCATTCTTCACGAGTCTACGTTCTGCGTAATACTTCTTAATGATCGTGGGAATCACACCCTCACGTGCGTGTGTGAATCTTACACCAGTAGGTGCGACAGAGTAACCGTCTTCACTCATAGTAGCAGATCCGTCAAGAAACTTATCAACACTCACGTTGTTAACGAACCCGTCCATGACAGTTTCGGGTGACATGTTGTATTGTACAATGATGTTAGGATACAGGGAGTTCAAGTCGAACGAGGTAACCCAGTCATGAGATCCAACCTGTGGTTCTTTGACGTAACCGCCTGGATATGGAGTCTTGGGTTTCTCAACCTTGGGTGGTACTGCAACCTTCTGCTTACATAGTAAACGGTAAATGATAGCATCCCAGATAGCAGTCGTACCCAGAGTGTCGGTGTAGTTCACACCACCACGGTATGCCATGGTAAGTACGAGAGTAATTAGATCTAACTTCTCATCGATCTTGTGAACCAACTCCACGTCCTTGATATTGTAGTCAATGAACTTCTGGTAGTCTTCCTTGTACAGAGTGAACAGGTTGCCATGCTCCTCATACGAGAGTTTGTTCTCTCCAAGTTCTACGTGGGCAATGTGATCCAGTCTGTAGGATTCTTGTAGGTTGTAGGTAAACTTCTTGTAGACTTCAAGGTAGTCAAGTACCTCGATGCCTTCGATGTTATAGAACTGGTTTTGCTTACCATTCATAAGTAGGGTGCGTTCTTTGACGTTGCCCCACGGAGACCATTGCTTGACACGTTGGTCACCAAGGATCTTGAGAGTCCTGTTAATTAGGTATGGCATATCGAAGAACCGTACGTTCCAACCAGTGATTACATCCGGAGAGTGATGTCTCCAGTGCTCAAGGAATTTAGATAGTAGGTCATGCTCAGAGTCACACTGCACAAACAATACATCGTCACGAGAATTCTCGTAGTGCTCCAGACCCCAGACACGGTAGATGCCATCGTTCTGTCTGAGACAAATACTAATGATAGGATACTCTGCCCTATCTGGTTCGGGGAATCCTTCACTGGACTCGACCTCAATATCAAGATTGTTTACACGGATCAGAGATCTGTCGAACTTGATATCGTTGGGGTATTGCTCTTGGATGTACTGTGCAATGTAGTTGGTGTTACCGTAGATAGACATGTTGCTCACATGCTCGTATCTTTTGTAGAAGTCGGTTGCCTCCTTCATGTTCTCGAAGGGGATTGCTTCTACCTTGTTGCCATCCAGAGTATCCCAAGACACAGAGGATCCACCAACTTTAGATGGGATGAATAGGGTAGGTTCAAACGGAACTTTGCGTTGGGCAGGTTGCCCATTCTGGTATCCACGTACCAGTAGGTTGTTTCCATAACGAGAAACGTTGGTGTAAAAATCCATATGTAATCCTTCAATAATGTTTCATTATAACAAATAGATGGGGCAATGTCAAGGTTTTATTACGTATATTGGTTCGATGAAGTTTAACTTCTTATCGTCCTCTACTCTGTAGTGATCTGACATGTCACTTGAATTTGGTCTCTTGGATATCATCATACCTACGATATAGTCAATGCCATATCTGTCTATGATATCCTTCTCAATATAATTACGTTTACCATTAACCACAGGGTCAACAATATTAATCATAACTTTCTTGCAGTGTTTCTTCATAGCATCCATAACAGGATAGAAGAATGTATCTCTCCACTGATCGTACTGGTTGTATCTTTTCCAAGACTGATCGTCTTCGGATGCAGATCCTTCGGCATACTTCTCGATTCCAAAATAAGGGGGTGAAGTAAACATTAGATCATACTGACCGTCACATATATTATCCCAGTCCATATCTTCTGCGGGTTTGTTATATATGCGTACCCTCTTAGATCCAGTCACCTCGAACCAATCACCATGATCGGTGAAGGTAGTCTCTACAGGAAACAATGGCGATTGCAATAACTCTTCGTATGCAACACACTGCTTCTTGTATAACTCATATGATTCTGTGTTGGGATCACATCCAAGATACTCTGAGGTATTATTAGATGTATAGAAACCTGCAAGTCTGTCACCCCATCCACAAGAGATGTCGATTACTTTCCTCGCACCTTCGGTCTCGTATATAGTTTTAGCAACAGATGGTTTGAACTGTGTGGCAACATATCCAGAGAGTCTGAACATAGCACGATACTTTTGCTCATCAATCGGAGAGGTTTCTCCTTTGAACTCACGGAACAGATACAACATCATAGAATGAAATCTTGAAGAGTATGGATTGTCCCACGCATACTGTGATGATTTGGCAGTAGCATGACCACAAGTGTAACGATTGTCACAGTGGAAATGATTACTCACATCATTGAAGTTATGACCGCATGACATAGCATACTTAACTTCTACCTTCTCATCAAACTTATTACGTACAGTAGTAGGATCCAGATTCTTCTTGAGATTGGACTTGCTGTTACTGTTTAATAGTTTATTGAATGAGTCCGACATTTCATTTATAGTCGGTCTCTTGATAGGTAACGGGGGTTTGTGATTACTGACATAGTCCTTCACTTGCTCCATAAACCAAACTGATCCAGTATGCTGATCATCTGGATGTGTATTACGTGCACGTATGTCGTGCCATTCCTTATGAGTGAACATAGGAACTTTGTATGGATTGTTACAATAATCTACAATATTATCTTTCATGGTGACCATTATAACAGGTTAGACAGTAAATGTCAAGGGACAATATGAAATAATTTATGTCTCGTCCAAGGTTCTTCAATGTGTTCATCCTTGTAAGAATGATGGTCTTGAGTCACCTTTAAGTGTTTTGATATGACTTGGGTTGTTGGTGTATACCATTCATTCGTTTTTCTACGTGGATCAATTTCATTGAATGGCATTCTTACATCCCAACCAAGATGTAGAGTATCACAATGGTGCCATGGGTGTACAGCAGTTGTGCACCTTCCCCTATACTGTATACTTTCCAATTGTAGATATCTTGTAGTGTAGGTTTGGAACAACCTATTGAGAACACAGTAGGGCCCACAGTTGATTGGGAATTTTCGTTCTGATAACAACTCGTATTGATATTGTGCAGTCTCTTTTTCAAATCCATAACATCCCATAAACAATCCAATGTTTAGATACAGGGCATCTATCTCAATAAGATTCTTAAAGTATTCGATGTCACCACCATTATACCAAGTGTCGTGTTCGAGTACAAGGAACATCTCATCCGTCTTGGACTGCATACGCATAAGTTCCCAGTGAGAACACATACCTGCAATCTCGGTTGGAGAATGCATAGGGACATCTTTGCCACCATATTCTTGCATATCTGCTTTCATCAAAGACTTCTCCCAGACGTATCTGTTCTTATGTTCTTCGAATTCGGGGGAGTCTGGTGTTATAGCATCAAACGTACGTATCTCAAGGATACCTGCATCTGTTAATGGTCTGAAGGATTCACGAGACAACTCTGCATATTCTTCTGACACAGGATCGTCTTTTATTATAATTTGATAAGCAATCATACTCATTATATATCCTAAAAGGTAGAGGGACTTGCGCCCCTCTAAGGGTTGTCAATTAGGCAAGTGGTGCGATAGCAAGTACCATAGTTAACATGGTAACAACTAACAACATCACATTCCCCACTGACTCACTTCGACTGAAGTGTTTTACAGTTTTTAATGGGTTCATGATTTTCCTCCACGAAAATTTATGAAATATTAATTTTTCGTGGTCGCTTCTCGTCTGGCACAACAACCTTCAGATCGACTGACAGGATGCCATCCACATGCGAAGCACCGTTTACTTCTACGTACTCGGATAGTCGGAATTGTCGCTTGAACTGTTTTTGTGAGATACCTTGATGGACATACTCTCGATCACGTTTCTCATGTTTTCCAGAAATCGACAAAGTTCTTTCTTTCTGTTCAATTTCTATTTCGTCCTTCGTAAACCCAGACACAGCAAGTTCGATGAGGAATTCTCCCTCTGCGACCTTTACTATATTATGGGGTGGGTAGTTGTCGTGAGAACTCCTACCGATGAAGTCCAGTTCATTTAGTAGATGTTCAAAACCTACAAAAGTTTGTGGTGGAAATAAAGTTTTAGTCATAGTTTTCTCCTATTAAATAGCAAGTTAAATGGATACCCGACCTATTCGGCATATCCGACAGTATTTATACAAATTAGAATCTTAAAAGCAAACTAATTTAAAAATAAATACTTGGATCTGGATCTCCTTCGACCCCGAAGGAAAAACTGACCCGACTGTCGTGGGGTATCACTTGATGGTGAGTCCCACGAGGCAACCACACATAGTCGCCTGGATTGAACCAAAATGGTTCATCGTTATTGTGACCTTCCACTCGCATCTCAACCGATGCCAGAACTTGTACTAAAAACACGTCCATGGTATCAGCGTGCCAAGGGTAAGAGTCAGAATCTTTTCCAATGCCTGTAAAGGCAATGTTTGTAATTTTGTTGCCGTGCAGGGCAAATACGTCCTGCATCTCTTGCTCAATATCACGAGCAAACTGTGGGGCAGATGGTCTATCATGAAAATTGTTCAGACCTATCCTAAATTTTTTACTATTGCTATCAACCAACTTATCTGGATGAGTATTGAGTAAATCTATGTGTTTATTCCAGTCATAGAATTCACTCACATCTAATGGAAGTTTACCAAAGAAGAACTTTTTATCTGCAATGTTATCATCTTTATCATCAAATATATTAAACATATTACTGTACCCAACAAACAGGATAGACACACCAATAAGGATTGAAGACACCTAACATCCATGCGATAAGGATCCATAAAGGAATCTTTGCCCAGAGTTTGTCCTTAGACCATTCTCTAAACCTAATCGCATAGGGTGCTAACTTATCAAATATCCATTGACTCATTTGTTACCTATATTATATTTTGGACAAAGTTCCCATTGATCTTTATCTTTGAAACCGATGATCTTGATAGTTCTCATAGGTGCACACTCTTTTGCAACTTCTTTGTTCTGGATCTCTACGAGACCCCAGTCTTGTAGTAGTGTTGCGATTGTGTTCCTACGTTGTACATCACCGTCTTCGAGGTTAGACTTCTTGCCATCTAACATGAAGAGTTCTTTAAAATGCACTATGAAGTATCGACCTTGCTTATGTAGAATATGGCAACTTTGAAATAGTTTGTTGTCACGTCTACTTGCGATTCCAATACGAGTTAGAGTTTCTTTTACTTTGAGGAAGTCATCTGGTTCTGCGAGAGTAACCTCAAGCATCAATCCCGAATTCCATTCCACGATATTATTTTCTTCCACCTTTGTCCACCTTATTAATTATTATGTTAAGTTGATCGGTGGAGAGCAGTGGCATAACTTGACGTGCTTTGTCCATGCTATAACCATAATACTCTTTCACCTTCTCAATATTATTTTCCAAATCAGATTTAATCCATTTAGAGAAACGTTTTCGTTTCCTAACTATATTTATAAGAAATGAATATTGTAACTTAGCATCTAGGTGGTGATACTTGTTCATCTCATTTGCGATTGCAACAGTATCGGGAAAGTAAGAAAGACTACGATTAACCACGAATGGCACGTACTGATTCTCGGTGTCTGGATCCACCATAAGATCTTTCTTAGTCATATTAATAGAATTAAGAAAGTCGAATGGAGATAGTTTTTTCACAGTTGACATATTGTAATACCAGATTTTTGTAGAAATGCAATACCATCATCACATCTCAAATGTTTAGTTTTGTAATATACTTTACTTATACCACTCTGATAGATTAGTTTAGCACAATCTAAACAGGGTGCTGTAGTAGTATATATGGTAGCATTATAACATGATTCTGAGGACATTGCAACCTTTGTGATTGCATTAGATTCAGCATGAATTACTGTATCATATGTTACCAGATCATTTTTCTTTTCATCAAAATGTTCGCACTCATTGTCCCAACCTGCGGGTTGTCCATTGTAACCAATAGAAATAATCCTATGGTCTTTTACAATAACACAACCAACCTTGAGTCTTTTGGCATGAGAAAGATTGGCATAGTTCATTGCCGTTCTCATGTGTGCGAAGTCCCACTTGGTAGGTTTATTCCTCTTTAATGAAAATGCCATCGACCATCTTTCCTTTTCGATCTTTAATATCAGCATAGGCAACTGCGAGGCAATGCCTTAGAGGTAATCCATTACGTCTTGCAATGTTAATCAGTACTACCATAATGTCACCGATATCATCTGCCACGTCACGTTCTTTACATACGTTATCAGATAACTCACCGACTTCTTGGATCAACTTACATACTTGATCTTTATCAGTAGCACCCTCTATCAAGTTACGATCTTGGTGCCATTGCTCAACACTACTAATCAGTTCTTCGAAAGTTGATGGAAACATATCTGTCTGTCTCATTATTTAATCTCCACGTTTGCCATGATCTCAGTCATACAGGCAACTAAGTTAAGTTCGTGATCTGCCACGAACGCATTTTTATATTGATAGTCTGCGAGAATCAATACAAGTTGTGGGATGGAAGCAGGTGCAACATATTCACTCATGGCATCATATATACCACGGAAGATAGACGCAGGTTCCATATCCATATTCTCTACTACCCATCCACGCATCTTCTTGAAGTCTTTCTTCTTCACTGCTTTGAATAGGACACTGTAGTTATCATTAACGTCACTAATGATACATCTAAGATTCAGAGTACCACCAATAGAGTGACGTTGCAACTCATTAAGTACACGTCTCCAGTCGGGGGCATGTTTCATGATTAACTGTGCAAGTGTATCTTTGTTATACTCAATACCCTCACCCTTCAGTATCTCATCCGCACGGGTCATAAACTGTCCACACAATCCTGCCATAACTTTCTTAGAGAAGTTAAACTCGTAATTAGAACAACGAGAGTGTAGGGGTTCGATCACTTTGTTCTTGAAGTTACATGTCAGAATAAACCGACAGTTCTTACTGAACTCTTCGATGAAACCACGCAGTGCGGGTTGAGTTGATTGAGGATTAAGGTAGTCTGCTTCGTCAAGGATTACGACCTTGTAACCGCCAGAGAGGGAGACGGACGAAGCAAACTGTTTGATCTTGCCACGGAGAGTATCAATGTTACCCTCTTCAGAACCGTTGATGACAATATAGTCAAGACCCAGTTGTTCGCACATGGCACGTGCGATTGTAGTTTTACCAGTACCTGCGGTACCAGAGAGTAGCATGTTAGGTAATTCTTTACCGTCAACTACTGCTTGAAATGTGTTCTTGAGGTTATCGGGTAGGATAGTCTCAGAAACGTTTTGGGGACGATACTTTTCGACCCAGAGAAATTCATCTCGCATAGATACTCCATAATATTAAGTTTGTTTCTTATAATGTACATTGTACAATATATGAAACGTTTTGTCAAGTAATTTCATTATCTCCGAACCCACCGGAGTTAATGTGTTTGATCCTATTATTGCTATCAAGATAGACCATCTTAGGATCCATTGCGTCAAACTCACTCCAGACACTATACGCACATATGATGATCTCATCACCTTTATGTGCTAGACGGGCACCTGCACCATTCACTGATACAACACCCTCTTCCCCTATGATAGCATATGTTATCCAACGATGTCCGTTTGTCTTATTATAACAATGGACTTGTTCGAACTCCTCTATACCAGCGGCATGTAGAAGATCTAAGTCGATAGCAATTGAACCATCATAGTGTAGTTCTGTCGAAGTGACAGTGACGGGGTGTAACTTGGAACTTAGATATGTTTTCATGCTACACCCCTAAACTCCTATCCTTGGTCGTTTTGTAACTGCTCCACGAGTTGAATACACTCGATAGATTGGTCACGCAACTGCCCAATAGTTGAAAGTTCTTCTCCTTTAAACCCACCACGTTGTACAACTGTATCAATTACTGCTACAGTAGAACGTGCTACACGGTTTGCGAGATCCTGCAACACTGCTAGACGTTCGTCTACCTTTGGTGCTTCCGTTTTTGCTTCTTGTTTTGCCATGTTATTCTCCATAAGTTGATGCTTCAAGTGCGATAAAATATTCAATAGACGATTGCTTACTTGCAAAGTGTGAGATCCTCTTAGAAGATACACCCACCATGAAGTCTTCATTGACTATCTTTAGGTTATTAACGTTTATTACAAAGTTGAAATCAACTCCTTCATCATAAACTCCTTCAACAAAAGTGAAGAAACTATTAGACGTTGCATCGTCTTTGTCAATTACAGTTAACTTGACAGATCCACCACTCTTACCGTTTGGGGTAATCGAAATAAGATCATGACCAAGGACTGCACTTGCACGTTTCAATCTACTTAGTGTATCCGTATCTAAGGTAAACTGCACTTCTGGTTCTGGCATGATAACATCCTTTGTAGGGGACGATAACATATCGATGTCAGAGAAGAAGTACTTATTACCACGTAAACCCGTGGAATCAGAGATCACCACGTGCTTGTCTTCGAACTTCAGAGATGGGTTGTCTACCAATCCCATGATATTCAAAAATTCATGTAAGTCATAAATACCAAACTCATTGGGTATAGTCTCATCCAGTGATGCTTTCGCAAGGATGTTCTTTGCCATTGAGATGGTCTTCAGTTCGTTGCCTTCACGGAACACAATATTACTATTAATGTTTGCGAAGTTTTTTAGTACTCCAAGAGTACGATCAGATAATTCCATAATAAATCTCTCTAGTTTTAGTTAATATACGGTCATTGTAACACAAAGGAATCGACATGTCAACCCCTATGCTACTTTTAATTTGGAGAAGTTTTTCTCCTTCACAAATTCTAACTTGCGTTGGAACTGTGCGTCTTCCAATTCTGATTTGTGTGAGATAACAAACACGTTGGTCTCTTCTCCCAAACTATACAGGATCTTCATTAGATTGTCAACCCCATCATCATCCAGAGATGAATCAAATGTTTCATCAAGTATGAGTAAGTTGGTTGCCACACTATTCTTCATCTTAGCAATCTGTCTCCACGTAAATAGTAGGGACAAATCGATACGTTGTTTCTCACCTTCAGAGAAAGAATCGTAAGAGAAGTTGTCACGGAAACGTGAACGTATGGTCTCTTGGAAACTCTCATCCAGATCAAAGTGGACGAAGAAATCTAATATCTGTAGGTACTGGTTAGTCAACTGATTGATGACAGGTATGTACTGTTTAATAATCTTTGTCTTGATACCAGTATCACGTAGTAACTCACTTGCCACTTGATTGTACGAGTACTGTTCATTAAGTTTGTACTTGTCATCTTGTGTCGTGTGTAGTTCATTGGACAAGGTTTCGAGACTATCGTTTGCTTGTTTGAGGTCACCCGTGTTATCTGATAGACCGTCAATCTCTTTACGTATTCTATCTATCTGCTTGTACGTACGGGAGATAATGCCATTGTTATTGTTAACCTCGTTCTGCCAGTGACGTATTGCTTCTGCCATTGCAGTCAGTGATTCTTGTATTGATTCATACTCATCATTCTTGACCTTTGCTTTGGACATAGCATCGTTGAGATCTTTGGCACGTGCCTTTGCTTTGGCAACTTTCTCTGTACGGATAGACTCATCTATGTCTTGATCACATGACGGACACGTCTCATTCTCTTCGAAGAACTTTGCCTCTTTAACCACAACCTTTGCCTGTGCTTTAAAGGTAGATAGGTAGTCGTTTAGATCCTTTGACTTCTTAGTTAGATCTGCGATCTGTTTAGTCAGTGGTGGTTCTTTGGTTGTGATATCATCAGATAGTTTTGTATTACGTGCTTGTAGAGTCTCCACCTCTGCCTGTAGTACTTCTATCTCTGTCTCTTTGTCCTTACGGTATGTTGCGTTGACGGCAGACAAATCACGGAGATACTTCTTCTGTGAGTTAATCTTAGTCTTGACCAGTTCTATCTGGTGAGTATTGGATTGCATCTCACCCTTGAGTAGTGACATCTTTTCTTTTAGGATGCCGTTCATCTTAGAGAATATATTGATGTCGAGTAGATCCTCGATCACCTCACGTCTTGCACCCCCAGATAACTGCATGAAAGGAACGAATGAACTTGATCCCAAAACAACAATCTGGTGAAACGACTTGTGAGTCAACTTGAGTATGTTCTTCTCAAGCATCTGCTGATATTCTTTAGCATGAGATGCTTGGTTCATCATGTTGCCACCAACCCATATCTCAAACTTGTTTGGTTTAATCCCACGTACAATCTTATACTCTTGCTTACCAATAGCAAACTCTACTTCTACTTCTGTGCCTTTGGCATTGATTGTATTGACCAACTGTGGTTTAGAGATCTTACGGTGTGGTTTGCCAAATAGAGCAAACGACAGTGCGTCCAACATAGTGGACTTACCTGCACCGTTTTGACCTACAACCAGAGTGGTTGGAGATGCGTCAAAGTCTATGTTGGTAAATGCATTACCAGACGATAGAAAGTTTTTGTATCTAAGTTTCTGAAATTTTATCATATGCGTATTATATCATACAGGTTGCGACATGTCAACTATAAGATCTCCATGTTCTGTGCTTCGGTCATCAAGGTGGATATTTCTAACTTGATTCGGTCTTTATCAAGGTCTGTGCTTACTGCGTCAACGTATTCGTTTACAAGTGTAGCAGTATCGTCAACCTGTAGGTTGTCACTCACATTCTCACCAAGGAAGTCTTTGAAGTCTTCGGCAATCTTTAGTTCGTGGATCTTCTGATCCTGTACACGACCTACAAACTTCTCGAAGTCCAGTACGTCACCCTTGTTTACCACAATGATCTTTACGAACTTATCGTCAAGATATCGTAGATCTTTAAACTTCTTAGGTGGTTTACGTGAGTCGTAATATAACTTCTCGTAGATAGTAAGAGGATTGTGTATTGCTTCTAACTCTCTTGTTTTGGTATCAAGTACATGGAAGTGTTTAGGATCATCACAATCACTCCAGAAGAACTCATACTGAGCACCCAGATAATGAATGTTTCCTTGTGATGACTTGGCATGGAAGTGTCCAGACAATACGGACTCAAACCTATTAAACACAGAGGCATCCATACCATCCTTACATATCTGACCACGTGCCATCTCAAACCCTGCAAGTTCCAAATGAGCACCTACCCATTGCGAGGAAGTATTCTCAAGGAAGTCAAGAGTCTGTTTCTCGTTCTCTGGATTGATCCACGGCACAAGTGCCATCTTGAATCCATCATAGTCCATATCAGTGGGTTCCATAATGAGATTCACTTCGTTCATATAATGCCCCTGCAATTCTTTCAGAGCATTTAGTTCGTTGGTGTTCTTATAGTAAACGTCATGGTTACCCAGAATGATATCCATAGTAATACCATACTCACGTAACTTCTCAAGGAAGATCTTACGGTTGTGTGATAATGCTTTGAAGTTTACAGTCTTACGGTTATCATAGTAGTCACCCAAATGGATGATCTGCTTGATATCATTCTCTAACAAATAGGGAAAGAACACTTCTGAATAGAAACGTTCTTGGTACCCCATAAAGATGTCAGATGAATTTCGAGCACCACAGTGGGTGTCATTTAGTATTGCTATCTTCATAATTACCTATCGCATTTTTACAATAATATACCCCATTATAACAAATGGGAACGGACTTGTCAAGCGTTATACCATATGGTCACTAAGGTCTGAGTCAACGTTGACTGCACGTCTCTTGCGTTGCTTTTTCTCTTCTTGTGCGTATTCCTTGAATTGTCTGTCTGCTTCTTTTACGTGATCAATACGACTACGTAATAGTTCGACATAATGTTGGTTCACTTCCTGTCCTTGATCTGGAGAGTTAGGTATAGTATTATCAATGAAGTGTTCTATACCTGCTTCGGATATAAACTTCATCTTAATATCTTGTTGCTTCTTCTCCTTCTGGATCCTACGCAGGAATGCGTACCATGAGATCTGGGTAAAATATGCGAATGCATTTGGGTTACCAGATCGGGTGGCAGTCTCAATGTTGTAGTTCTCAATTGCCTTCAGACAATTCTCTACAGCATCCATGACCATCTCTTCTCTATAAGTGTATCTTACAAAGTTAGATTTGTGGGAAAGTCCCTCACAAATTTTAAGGAAACATGATGCAATGTAGTCTGGCACAATAGGATGTTGTTCACCCTTGTCCTTACACTCCTTGACCTCAGTACAGTAATCTACTACTGCAAATGAGAACTCCTTATTGTTTACATAATGTGGTTTATCTTTTGGTTTCATTTTAGTTTCCTTAGTTTTCATATATTATACCAAATTAGTCTACACTTGTCAAGTGATTACAAACTCTTTCTCTCAAATCAGATGTAGAAAATCTATGATCCCTTTTATTAAAGTATATCTCTATGCCCCTACTTGCACATATGGCACGTCCTGTGAATGTACCCGACTTATATTCAGCACCTATGATACGCACATCAAGTTGTAGTGCGGATAGGATGTCTTCCAGATCTTGCTCTGTAACATATGGGATAATCTCGTCAACATACTTCACAGCATTTAACTGAGAGTATCGTTCGAAGATTGTTTGGATGGGTTTGTTTTTGTTAGGTCGGTCTATGCTCGGATCCACCTGTAGACCACAGATAAGATAGTCGCACTGATCCTTTGCTTCTCTGAGCATTGATATGTGACCTGCGTGTAGCAGATCGAATGCCGAACATGTAAATCCTACTTTCATAATGTCTTTCTTCATAAAAATAATTAAAATATCGCTTGACAGATTAAAAAATCTGTGCTATAATAAACTTAACGTTTGCCCCCCAGTGAATACACAATTAATGTACAGTCGGAAACTTCAATACGTTGCTTTTTCCATCACTATCACCACTTAATTTTTCTTCCCACGATGACCATGGATCTTCTTCACGTGCGGGTGTCAAGTCCTCTTCATCATCAAACATATACATCTCATCAACACCCCTAAGATATTGTCTAACCAATTCATGTATAGGATTAGCAATACCCATGATCTTATCGACTTTAACTAAAACAAATCTGTCGGGATCGTCTTGGTAACACATGAACAGACGGAATGTCCACATGCGTGTCGAATCGTCATTAGTATGAAACTGAATTGCTAGAGGCGCACGGACAATTAAATCATCATCTGTTTCTTCGATGATCTCACAGATAATTTCTTCACCAGAGACTAACTTTAACTGTTTAATTTTTTTAATATCATATTGCATCATCATTATCCTTTGGGAGTTGAGTACCCTTTAAATCTATTGGATAGATCTTATATCTAAATCCTTCTTTAGTATATATCTTAATCCTTTCAGCACTATGTTTGAGAGTAAAGTTCTTATACCCTTTAGTGTGAAAATCATCTGCAATATCATATAACTTTGTTACCTGCCCGTTGTCTGACTGTCTGAGTCCTCGACCAATCGACTGAAGGACTTTGACTTGAGACTTCGATGGAGTTCCAAACACAATGTTATGTAAGTTACGGATATTAATCCCAGTGCTAAAAGTCCCCAAAGAAGCGACAATAATTGCATCATTTTCTTTCTCCACTATTCCACGTATTTTCTCTCGATCCGATGCATCGACCTCACCAGAGACATAAAAGACCTTGCGACCTTCCTCTACTGCCTCTCTGATAAGTTCAACTAACACCTTACCATGCTTTTCCACGAACTGAAACATCACAAGTGTGTTGCCTTTAAGGTCAACCGTCAACTTAGTAATGAATCGGTTACGTGCTTCGTTTGTTACGATGTAATCAATTTCTTCTTGGTAAGTTCTACCGTTCATCATGTGACATACATCATTATGATAACGCAGTAGTAAAACTGAAATATCCAGTTCTGCGAGTTGTTTATCTCTCTGTAACTGTGCGGTGGTAGTCACCGTGTTTACTTTGCCAAATAAACCTTCGAGCACAAGTTTGTTGGTCTCTGTGCCGTCCAGTGTTCCTGTCGTGCCATATCTATACCTTGCGTTAACACACTTATCCATCATAGTAGATAATGACTTTGCTTTGAACAGGTGTACCTCATCTCCGAATATTGCTTCGAACTGTTCAAAGAAGTCCGTGCCAAACTTGTAGATAGATTGCCATGTAGAGATAATGATAGGACAATCCGTTGTCTTGTCCTTACCAGAATATATCCTGTGACAGTTAGTCTCTACATCATATCCATAGTCTTCGAAGTCTTTATACATCTGCTCCACCAGTGATGTGGTGGGTACGATGATTAAAGTTTTCTTAACGTTCTTTTTTTCCTTGACATATCGCATTAAATTGTATATAATAAAACTCTTGCCACTGCCAGTTGGAGATAATAGTAAACATCGTTTCTGTTCGATACCATGTGTTACTGCTTTGTACTGATACTCTCTTAGATCAAACGGCATCTTCCAATCTTTCATAATCTTTATGAGTGACTGGTGATCTACGTTATTAGTCTGTGAGGGTATACCATATTTGGTATTGTCTACAATCTGTAGTGGATAGAATCGATCAGCACAAAACTTTTTCAAGTGATGATACAGACCCACGTTCATTTGTTTGGTGACCATGTTATATAACTTAACACGACCATCCCAAACCTTACGTTTGAACGCCGGCATATAACGATGGCCTGGAACGAAGAATGAGAAGTGTTCCCTCAACTCTTGTTCTTGACCTGCGTTAGATTCTATTGCCATGTACGAGTGGTTTAATAATCTCACTCTTATGGTATTATCAATACCCATTACCCACCTGCTTCAAACTGTCTCCACCTTATCATATTACCAATAGTTTGATGTCTCCATTTGAGATTATCAACTATATCTGTCAATGTACTTATAATGGTTTTATAGTACTCAATTTTCTCTACAGACCTTTGTATCTCTGGATCCGCATTGTAGTAGTATTCCATTTCACCTTTAAGTATCTTTAGTCCATTAAATGGATCTGGTTCCCAACCACTGGCAAGGATCTCTTCTTGAGACATCTTACCATTGTAGTACAACCACTTCTGTTTCAACAAAGTCAACTGTGCATTCTCTGCACGTTTATGTTGCAACTTAGTTAGTGATAGGTACTGCAAGTATTTTGCATGTAGGTTGGGGGTGTTCATAGACACATCATCTAATTTGTGCTGTCCAATCACACAGTCTTCTTTCCATTCTTTCAATATGCTTTCAAGATCTAACATTATATTTTCCTCATTCTGTATTATATATTACAAATTTATCCTCGTTCGATATGCTCTACACAATCCTCCCACCAATCAGTAGAAGCATCTGCCATGACATAACTAAGAGTAATTCTTTTACAATTTGTTCTTGCACAATGGTAAACATGTTTATCGTCATCACGTTCACCAAAGTACCCTGCTTTACACGACCAACCCACCTTGTCTTGCATACGTATTTTCTTACCTTCTTTGTCAAGGTACTCAAAGTAACCGTCACCAGTCTCTGACCAAGTAAAGATCAGATTGTGACCAACTGCATTCTCATTCGTATGCCATGCGATAAAACCATCGGGTGGATACATCTGTGCTAATGCACTGTGACTTGCTCCAAGTTCAAGAGAGAGTCTGTCGTTAATATCATTATACACTATTTTGTATTGAGAGTCAAGTCCATTATAATGATCTGGTTTTAAACAATAAGAACATGCGTTCTTAGGACTACCGTCATGTTCGATCATGATAGACTCAAGATATTCATCTCCAGTCCAGTAGTCTGGGTTGTCTCCATTTAGTTGATTATTAGTCAACTCAATCGGTTGATTTAAAAAGAAGTATTGGAACTCTTCAAGTATCGATTGCACTTGGGTATTCATAATATTAACGTGTTGCATTATTTTATCTCGAATGAACTAAATCTGAATCCTACTTGGAATGTTGGATATATTATATCTGTAGTATTACTTGTCATTGTTATTGCGCCTATGTTAGTAGGCAAACAATCAAAGTATTTTATTTGTACATTATTGTTATTGTGTGATGTCAGTATAATAAGAGTTATATCTGAATAGGTAGACACATTAGCACCACCCACCTCATTGTCTTGCTTTTGATTGACATTGCGTTCCAACCACGACTGCATCTCTTTATACGACATCATGTCTTCATCAACCATTACTTCTAGGGACAATTCACTGTACGTGATCTTATCACCTGCCAGTGGTACAGATGTAACACGTGCCACAGGAAGTTCTACTGGATTAGCATTTGCGCCTGGATGCGTAACAGACTGTGCAAAGAACTCTAGGTTCTTATATTGATCACCAGAGATTATAAACTTAAATCCGGTTGGTTGTAAATAGTTTGTGTTTGTAGTAAGTGCCATAGTAACCTCTTAATTATACCTCTATTTATACAAGTTATAAAGCAAAAAAAAGGGAGACCGAAGTCTCCCTTTAAAACAAATACTAAAGTATTCTTATGTGAGGATGTTGTCCACACGGAAGATACGGTAGTACTGGTTAGTCTTAGCAGTAGCAAGACCAGATGCAGGAGTCGCACCGACAAATGGGTTTGATGCCATTCCGTAACGAGTCTTAAATCCGATTTTTGGTTGGAAAGTATCTTCCCCAACTGCTTTAACCATTTGTAAAGGAACGTATGGGCAGTAGAATAAACCTGCGTCATATGCGTTAGTACCTTTATAACCAACAGTGATGTAATCTGCTTGAGCATATGGATCGATATACACTTTAATACGTCCGTTCAGAGTACCGGCAAAAGTATTACCAGTATCATCTACCTGTAGGGTAGTAGACATGTTAGGAGTGTAATCAAGCATACCAGAAGCAGAAAGAGCAGTAGCAACATCTGAAGAACAGATTACTACGTTACCTTTACCACGTCTAGTTTCTTTAGCGATCACGTTACATTCACGGTCAATCTGTACTACTAGACCTTTGAATTTCTCAGCAGACCAACGTCCGTCAGCGTCTGAAGAAAGATCAAAGATACCGTTCTTAGTTACGTTTGCTTGAAGAGCACCAGTTTTTGCTTGACTATTGATAGTACGGATAACTTCACGGTTAATTTCCGCAAGGATCTCAGTACTAAGAATGTTAGCAAGTTCAGTTTCTGCATCAAGACCATGGATTGCTTTCAAGTCTTGAGCAAGTTCTAAACTGTACTCTGCTTTAAGAGCACGACTCTTAGCAGTAACAGTTGCTTTTTCAATGGTGAAACCCATTTCTTCAAAAGCAGCGCCACCACTTGAACCATATGCTTCCATATTGGCAGTAGTATCACCAGTTCCTGTTCCACCTGCACGTAGTGCATCAGCACTGTCACCAGCGGGAGCGATACCTGCGAAACCAGATACGTTATCTGAATCGTGAGTACCAACACCAGAGAAGTTAGTCTCTGCTTCGTTGAACAATGCTTCACGTGAAGATGTAGCACCTGCACCATAACGTGCCTTCATCGCAAAGATGAGACCAGTTGGGCCAGACATAGGTTGAACACCACATACGTCATATGCCATAAGATTAGGCATAGCACGGCGTACGAGTGAAATTAACACAGGATCCCAAGTTCCGATTGAACCAGTATTAGCACCGGCAGGCGCTGCTTCGTTCAATCCACCGAAACCGTTGTGTTGTGAGCGTTCTTCCATCATTGCGATCTCTTGGTTTTCCAAGATAGCGGCAGTGACAGCTTTACGTTGGTGGTCTTTAATCTCGCCAGCAGAACTTTCGTTCAGTACTGGTGACCACTTTTCGATTAATTTATCGTAAGAGTTCATAATTGTTTCCTTAATTATAGTGTTTTAGATGTTTTTCTAATTGCAGTGAGATATGAGTCCATTGCACTTGAAGTCTCCAGAATTTGCTCTGGTTCCTCATCTACAATTTGTACATCTTCCACTACGGTTTGTGAGAAATATTGTTCTTTGATGGTTTCTACCTTAGAGGCAAAGTCATCTGAAAACTCAATGCTCTCACATAGACCTTTCAATTTCTCGATTTGGGTGTCTGCCAAACCACGACTTGCTTCTGTGATGATAGCATCACGTTTCAGCACTTCGAGTTCTTCTGACAATTTAATAGACTCACCAGTTTGCTTATTAAGAGACTCTTCGAGTTCCTCAACTTGCTCTGCTAGTTCGTCAACTAAGTCTACCTTGGCATCGGGTACTTCGATGTGGGATTCTACGAATAGATCCTTCATCTTAGTCATAAAGTTCTCAGCAATCTCAGTCCTAAGACCGTTCTGTACTGCAACCTTATTGTCTTCCATCCAAGACTCAACTACGTAGTTTAGGTAAGAATCTACTTTCTCAACAAGTTCAGACTTAATAGTCGTTACTTCTTCAGCAAGTTCTTCTTTATATTGTGTTTCGATACGAGACACTTCTTCAGACAACTTTGATTTCAACGATGCTTCAAAGATGATTGCTGTTTTGCTCTTGAATTCATCGGATAGAGTTGCCTCTGATTCCATGATTCCTTCGAGTTCCGCAGTTGTATCGATTGGAGATTCAGCAAGTGCTTCGTCTTCAACTTCTACTTCTTCACCCATGACTTTACCGTATGATGCTTGTAGGTCTACTTTCTTCATAGAATTAAGTTTACCGTACATAGCAGAAATCATACCTGCCTTAGTTTTAGGAACAGGTGCTTTCTTAACTGCATCCGCTGCCTTATCTACTGAAGCAATAGAATCTACTTCAGAGGTAGGTTGAGCATCAACCGCACCACTGGATCCTTTTGGTTCAGATTTTTCTTCGAGGTTCTCCTCCACAATGTCGTTAATTTCTTCATCGTGAAGTTCAACTTCGACTTTATTTTCTTCAGTCATAATTGACTCCTTACATATTAGATTTGATTAACGAGAGGAAATTTTTGAACTCTCGAATTTGTACAGCAGAACTGTATGCCTTCGGTGCCTTCTTGATTTCTGTCTCCATATCTTCAATTACTTGAGGTTCCAAAATACCGTTATTCCAAACCCAATCTACACCTTCCATAATACCATTAACAAAAGCATCTGGTGCAGATGGGTCTTGAACAATGTCCACAGTACTCAAGATGAAATCATCTTTAACGTACGCAACACCGTTTCGGTTCTCCAAGCTTCCCATACCACGAGTTGACACACCCAATTGTACACCACCTTCAAGCAAACCTTTTACGATCTTACCCATTGGAGTATCCAATATTTGTGCCTTTCCGATCACATCATTTCCCTCTAATTTGAGGTCTGTGATGAGATGCGAAACCTTGTCCAAGTTAACCGTAGGGCCTTCGGGATGATTTAGTTCCCCAACCGCACGTTTCTTGCTAACTTGCGTTTGAACGTACTGATTTACTGCCCTTTCCATAATTGGTTTAGGGTAAACACGTCCGTTCCTGTTCTTTTGATCTGCTTGAGCAAAGACACCTTCGATGACATATTTCTTATCACCGTTGTCTTTCTTTTCAATCAGACATTCTAAATTTGTTTCTGTAAATTCACTGATTAGTTTCATTTCATTTTACCGCCGAGTTCGTTTACAGTAATTTTTAAATTCTTCTTTGCCTCTGCTTCAGTCTTGTAAGTGTCAAGTTTATCACCGTCAATAATAACGGTGAATCCCTTTACTTCCTTAACAATAGATACAGCAACCTTGGCAATCTTGCCACCTGCTTTACCAGAGAAGACAACTTTACCTTTTGGTGCGTACTTCTCTCTTATCTCTTTGAAACTCGGCATATATTAATTACTTGTTTTAATTAAAAGTTATACAGTTATTTATACAAATAAATATCTTAACAGAGAATTAATTTAATCCTCTTCAACTTCGTCTACAACAACGTCATCTTCTTCGACTTCATCCACTACTTCGAGTTCTACCTCTTCAGTTTCGTCATCTTCAAATGCGTCATCTGCATCATCAAGTTCCATTTCTGGTTCTTCTGGTGCATCATTGAAGATAGTATCAGCAACAGATATCCTTTCTGCTTCCATAGCATCATTCATCTTGTCACCTACAACAGTATCAAAGTGCTCTTTTGCACGGTTAAAGTTCTGCTGTGCAATAGCATCGATAAAACTATCAATGTTACCCACATTAGGTGCTTCCACTTCTACTGCTGTTTCTTCGTTATTTTCTACTTCACTCATCGTTTTCTCCTACTTTCTCAAAGTCATCGAAACGGTCTTCTTGACCGTCCCAGTTTAAATCACTATGCTGTGCTACGTAATCTCTGTAACTCATTAGTATTCATCTTCATCGGATCCACCCTTGGCATTCTCTGCCTCGACTTGATCCTTCATTGTTTCGATATCCTCTTCGGACATCATCATTACGTTCTTCATAACCCACTCACGTGAGAAGTATTCACCAACGTATTGACTTAACTGATCAAGAGTACTTAGTCTTTCTCTAAGTAACTCAGAATCCTTTAACTCAGTGAAATGATTGTCACGGATGAAATCAATCTGAATGTCATTCTTCCATGTTGCCCAATCTTCGGGGGTGATAATACCCTTCAGTATAAGTTGTTTCTTCAGAATATTAGTAAACATTGTTGAGAAACGTTTACGTAATCTGTCGATAAACTTCTGGAACTTCACTTCGTCCCTGCTAATCTCAGTACTTCTACCAAGACTAAACTGCGTCTCTTGCTCCAAACGAGCAATAGGTACGTTCAATGAACGATACAGTCTCTTCTGGAAGTAGACAATATCGTCTATCTGTCCAAGGTTATCACCGCCAGGTAGTGTACTAATCTCAGTACCTCTTCCACCTTCTCTACGTGGTAACCAGAAATCTTCAAGCATACTCATATGCTTACGGTCATCTTTTAAATTACCAGTACTTGCATCGTATACTAACTTGTTACGATAACGAGTCTGGATCTCTTTCATATGTTGTTCTGCTTTGTTTGCAGGTAAGTTACCAACATCTATATAAAAGATTCTACGTTCTGGTGCACGTGCGAGACGATAAATCACCAGACTGTCTTCCATCATACGCAACTGGTTGATGGGTTTAATTGCTTTATGCAGGTAAGAGACTACACTCTTACGTGAAGGATCTGTCAAACCAGATGTAACATATGATACTGAATCTGGTGTTAACTTAACTGCCGACTGTGTCTGATTCTTTTCTTGGAATACGTAGAACTCATCTGTCTTGTCTACAACCTTTGCACCAGTCCTGTTATCCTTCTTATACTTTACTTCCTTTACTTTACGTATCTTAGTAGCATCGATAGGTCGGATCTCTTGGATCCCTGCTTTCAAATTACCTTCGTTTACTACAAGGTGGTGAACCAAACGTCCATCCACATACCACGATCTATATATGTCGTGACCTAATTCGTTGAAGTTCAACATACCACAAATGTTGTCGAACTCTTCTGTCATTAACTTCTTGATCTTATCAGAAGTTTCTACACCGTCAAGATTTATGAGAACAGGTGCTTCGTTCTCTGATCCACTAATGGATTCGTTTACAATGTCTTCGATTGCGGCGTCAACTTCTGGATGAGTTGCAACACCACGATACTTCATGATCATCTCAGCATTGTCTTTAGCATTGTCACCATTTATGTCAATGTATTGACCATAGTGACTACCAGACGCAGTAACATAACCCGCACCATCGTCATCCGTCTTTGGGACGATTGATGGGAGTTTTTCATTATCTTTACCTACGTCCTTGTTCTTAGAACGAACAAGTTCGAAACCAAAGAGTTTCATTATGCTATTGTTATCGTCTGCCATATCCTTACCTTCAAATTAAAATACGTAGGGGAGTTTATCCCCCCCTACGCATATATTTAGCACAAACTTAACTAGTTGTGCCAGACTCCCAGTACTGTACTTGGAACGTAACTTGGAACTCTTCGATTGTATCGACAGTGTCGTAGTTAAGATCAATTGCAGTAATGTTGGTTGGGAAGCAAGAACGGAAGTTGTAAGTTTTAATTACAAGTCCATCTTTGTCCAACTGATCAACGGAAAGGTCAGTCTGATACTCTGCGGGATCATTGAAACCAGTGTTCGCATTATGCGAATTGATTCCATTCATCCAACGTTCCATAGCATCACGTACTTCGAAACCTGTGTCGTTGATTACAGTTACAGTCCACTCTTCGAATGTTCTGTCACCTGCTATCTTCAACTGCCTACCACGGAATGGTACAATCACTGGGTTAACAGTTGATGCAGGTAACTGAGCACCTTTTACCATAAATGACGTAAGTTCTGCGTCACCTAAAGCATAGGTTGGGAAGTTAACTTTACAGTTAAAGAGGTTAGGACGAGCACCACCACCTTTGAGTTTAGATTTAAAATCATCTACACCTAAAATTGCCATATCTATTCTCCTTATGCTCCTACCGTGCCAACAATCTCTTCGAAGTCTACACCAGTTCTAACAGCAACAAAGTTCAATTGAACAAAGTTGATAGAACGTGCAGGTTTCACGAAGATGTTTGCCACGAATTGGTTATTGTCTATCACTTCTTGATTGTTGTTTGTATCGTCACAAACGACTTTAAAGTCAGTGATCCCTCTTCGACCCTTTACCCTACGAAGGAAAGGTTCTACGATGTTTGTAAATTCAGCACGAGTAAAGTCATCGTTGAATTCAAACATCACATTTTTTGCCGCTTCACTAATTGACTTCTCAATAGCAATGAACAATCTACGTACATTGATTCTATCGAAGGCACTAGGACGTGACTCTAATGTTTTGTCACCAAACAATACTAGACCTACGCCTGGTATGTTAGCAACGGGATTTACACCTGCTTTATACAGTTGATCCCTTTGGGTTTGGTTCGGGTTAGTTACGATATCTGTAACTCCACGATAGTTACCACGTCTTTGACCGGCAGGTGAATACCATGGGTCTGCGATAATATCAGTTGCCGCCATGAGACCGGCAGTGCTAGAGTTAGCAGGAATATTGATGTACTTATCGTTATATTTGTCGAACACTTTAATGTAGTTATTATCAACTACTAAGTATGATGATTTTGTTAATCCGTCTACAAAGGATACAGCATTAGTCGCTGCTTGAGCGTCAGTAACACCCACAACACCAGTTTTGTTTACAGAAGTAACTACAACACAGTCTTTACGGTCAGTTGCAATGCCAGTTAAGTCATTTACAATTGTTGTTCCGTCAGATGCAGAACCAAATGAAGGTGCGATCAAGAAGTCAATTTCAGTTTGAAGTTTGTCTTCAAATAGATCGAAACCATCCATAACGTCTGAAGTACCTAGAGTACTAGAAGCAAGACCACCACCAAGATTTGTTGTCAGTGCAGATGTTGCACCATCGGAATCGAATCCGTATTCAACAACGGCATCTTTGTTTGGTTTTGTTCCCCAAGTACTACCTTGAGCATCGAAAGAAGCACCGAATGCAGAGTCATCACCGAAGTAACCATTCCAGATATATTGAGATTGAGTATTCAATACGTCAGAAATAAAGTTAGGTGAATTGTCTGGAGTGGTTGCTCCTTTAGCGGCAGATAGGTATTCAAACTTCTCTAGTACCGCACCGGCAGTTCCAGAGATTTCTCCAGTTCTATCGATAACGATAACGTGAACTTCATCGTTTGTTCCACCATTAGCAGTAGCATATGAAGATGTCCCAGGCGCACCTGCGAAGTCTCCTGCATATGCCCAACTAGCAAAGGGAGCAGTACCAGTGGCAACGGCAGGACAGAAAGATACTGTCAATGCGTTTCCTAAGTCGCCTGGATATTTTGCTACCCAAGTTCCTGTACTAGTTTTTGATCCACCTTCACCAACGGCGTCACCAACAACATTGTTCCAATGAGTTTGGTTTTTTACTAGATCCACAGCAGCGGAGTCTAGTTTGGTTATTGCACTGTGTGCGTTTTTACCTCCATTGTTCTCTCGAACAATTTGGAGTGTTTGTGAGTACTTCAAGAAGTACGAGGCACTGTGGAAGTCCACAGTATTAGTGTCGTCAGGCGATGCGAAGACAGAAACTAAACCGCTTTCATCAGCAATTAGTGTTCTTTCGTGCACAGGGCCCCAACGGAAATTTCCTACATAACCCCCACCAGATGAACCGACAGCAGGTACGATACCTGTCTTGTCAATCTCACTGATTGAGATTCGAGGAGAAGCGGGTTTAACAGCCATAGCATTATCCTTTTTAGTTACGAATTATAAGTTAATCATTATACGGTTATTTTCAATACTTATATTTATAACAATCATTATCTTTAGAATTCACGGTCACCGATAGTGTCTATCGAATGCCACCCTTTGAACTCACCATCTTCTATTATTCCATCATCTATCCCATCGTCAATAACACCGAAGGGTAGTACATCATCCTTAATCGCTTGCATCTTTTCTTCAAACATCATCTGCTTTAGATTGATGTCTGTCATATCAGCAAAGAACTGAGTAGATACAAAGTATCCAAACATAACCAAGTTCATCATTAGGTCATCATGGTTGCCGTCAGATGCTTGATATGATTGTCCCTTACCAACAAAGGTAGAGATCTCAAGTATAGTATTCTCATCATATATTTCTAATTTGTTACTCTCAAGTATATCCTTAATAGACGAACACCCAAGTCTTTTAGTCTTGCGGTTCATCTCGATACCAAGTGCGTTTGCTTTTACTGCGGAAGATGTGTGAAGGTTTTCATACTCCAAATCATAATACAGTCCATTACAAACTACAGTTCCTTGATCATTTGCCTCAACAACGACCCATGCCTCGTTGTAGAGATTCGCATACTTATATATAATATTAGGAAAGAGCAAGGGAGAAATAGTATTGTTTCGATACGTCAAGACCTGCTTGAATGGTCGTTCCGTAATATCGATCACGTTAAACGTGGAGTAATCCTGTCCTCTTCCCTTCGATACATCAACTGTCATGATGTATTCGTGTTCCTTAACAGGTTCACTATAACACAACACATCCCCAGATTCAAGTATTCTGTGAGGATTATGACCACGTAGACTCATTAACGTCTCTGCGTTTATCAGTGTGTCTCCGGTACCAAAGAAGGTATTACCAAACTCTTGGTCGAATTGCAATTGAGATGTATTCGCAATTGTCTCTGCCTTCCATTTCTCATCACGGCCAGGAACATCCCACCAGTCTACTCTAAATGACTTGTATTCGTTTACTCCTTGTATTGCCCCTGTCCAGATCTTTTCGAACTGGTTTCCGATTCCGTTGGCAGTGGACGTGATGATAACTTTCGTATCCTTACCCGAAGATACAACTGGATAGGTTGAAGTATAGAACTCAGTTGCGTTTTCAACAAAAGCAAACTCATCGAGAAAAAGTAAATTAACAGACATACCACGAATAGAGGAACCAGAAGTAGCACTGGCAATAATTCTAGAATTGTTACTAAATTCAATACTACCCTTGTTAAGTGCTTTTGTACCAGGCTGTAGGAAGAAGGGGAGATTCTCAAGCATGAGAGTAACCCTTGATAACATCTCACGTGCAGTGGCACCTTTGTTTGCGAGGATAGCAATTGTTTTTTCGGGGTGGAATAGTGCGAACCAGAGTAAGTAGGCGACACTTGATATCGACTTACCACTCTGTCTACAAGCAAGTATAATAGCAAACCTATACATATCAAAATGTTCGAACATTTTTTCTTGATAGTCGTAAAGGTCAAATGATACCAGTCCTTTGTCAAGATGCACCACCTTTACATAGGTACGACAAAAGTATGCAGGATCCTTCATGCATTTCTGATATTCTAGTATTTGTTGTTTTGTCCACTCTTCTGCTATCCCGTCTCTTTTTACGTTTGGATTGCCTAAGTAGGACTCTTTAGTCTGAATCGTCATGGTTAATCACTTTGGCATCATCCTGTAATAATCTTTGTAAGTCGGTAGTAGATCCAATGAATAGATTGTTATTGGTAGTTCCTTCGAGTTTCTTGGGATCGTCTTCCTTAGTGACATCCTTATACTTCTTATTAAGATCCATAAGTTTGTCGTTGACATCTGAAATGTTTTTGATCATACCCGAAAGAACTTCGAATGCACGGGGGTGTTCACTTTCACGTGCCACCTCTATCATCAACTCAAGAGATTCTCTACCCTTCTCGATCAAATCGTTATAGGTATCCCTCGAAGTCTCATAATCTTTATCAATGTTTTTTTCTGTCATACTAATATATCTACTATTCTACCTTTCTTATATAGAGAGTAACCGTACTTGCGTTTTATATACCAAGAGTAGTTATTGGGCACTATCTAAGTACGCAAGGTTAAATCCATAATCACTGTCTACACTCACTCCACTTGGTGATGGGGTTGTCTGCATGGAGAGTTGGAAAGTATCACTGTCTCCCATGGTATATATGTTATTGTTAACTGTTCGGACAATCGGTGATGAACTAACAGGGCCGTAGAATGCAATCTTCATCGTAAACGATAAAGTGTAAATGATCGTTCTACGATCTCCTACGGATCCTTCGAAGTCATCAGAGAATGAAACACTCTGTAGTGATATAGGTACATCTTCTTTAACTTCTGGATATGTACTACCAAATGGTTTTACTGATACCGTATACTGTGGGTTAAAATATGGTAGTATCTGTTCTACCATTTGCAGTGCATCATCTTGTGACTTTGCATACACATTTACATCAAACGATATATCGTACGGCACTGCCGTATAGAACTCGTTTCTTTTGCTTGTATTTGAACTGATTGCAGTAGAGAATGAATTTGTTTTGGGTAGTTGTCTTTCTGGACTGTATGCCATTGATGTAATCTCAAAAGACATACGTGGGAGTTTAATCGCAACTCTACGTTCGGATTGCTCTCCATCTTTCATCTCGTTTAATCTTTCGATGAATGATCTCTTGGGTGCATATGATAGTGGCACCTTAACTTGGGAGATAGTTTCACCCGAAGAGTTTTGTCGCAAAACGTAAATATTGTTAAATAGAGATCCAAATACCGACACAGCAGTACGGACTCTCTTGTGATAGAACCATGATCCGAACATTACGACATCTCTCCAAATGGATTATTTTCACTGAAGTCTAGGAAGTCACCTTCAAAATCATCGAAATAATTTGCTTGTGGAGTGTCTGCTAGAGGATCAACTGAATAGTTTGATTGTATTTCTTGTAATTCTCCTACAAGACTTGGACTGTATACTGCATTTGACTCTGCACCAACTACCTGTCCAGTAGTAGAGAATGTATGGAACTTGCCGTCCGTTGCTCCAACGTGTGCAAGATATAATCCATTATCTGAATCAGACCACTTGACAACTTCTCCTTTTATGGTATAATCATTGTTGACCTGTGTAACTTGCTCATTACGTTTATAGTTACCACCCGCAAACGGTGTGGATAATGTAACAGTAGGAACAGTATTATAGTAAAGACCTATGTTATCAAGTTCAAGACCACTCAACATGCCATCACCATCAATAAGAGCATTCGCAGTAGCAGTTACTGGTTCGAAGTGTTGTAGTGTAGCATCGTATGTGCTATTAGGAGCATATGCCGTAGTAACAGTAGTTAGTGTTTGGTCATCTCCTGCTGTAGCATATCTTGGTACAATAAGTTCTGCTTTAGATCCTACCTGTACACGGAACTCATCAACGAATCCTTCTAAGGTTCTCCACAGCACACCATCAACTTCACGAGCGGCATCGGAACCTATAGAATAACCATTAGATGTTACTGTGTCGAATGTTACACCCGCAAGAGTAGTATCCAGTTTGAGATCAAAATCGAAATAGATTATAATATTGTTAGTGTCCACAGTAGCAATCAATATATGATGCCAGTTGCCTTCTGTGAATAGTATGTCGTTACCAGTGAGAGTGTTTAGTCCACCCCCATTGTTATCACCCCTACTATACACCAATCTACCGACTTCGTCAACACCCCAAAGGTATGTTTGGTCATTTAATCCATTACCACCAGTAAGGAATAAGATACTATTGTCTTGTAGATCTGATACATAGACCCATGCTTCGACTACACCACTTGCCCCTGTTTGGTCGTATGTCGTTTCAACACCACGTCCTCTAGCAACATCAAGAGAAGATGTGCCGAACTTAGCATTGTTACCGCCGGGCGAAGCAATAGTTACTGTCGGTGCTGAAGTATAACCTCTACCACGATTAGTGGTTTCGAATCCAGTTATTTGACCTTCAACGTTAATAGATGGTACTACGGTAGCAGTTGCATTTGCAATGGAGTCCATAGTCAGTCTATACTGATACGCACCCTCTACCTCTATATCATCAATACTTTCGATGTCTGTATCGAAGTCTTCATCACTGTACTCAAACAATTCACATTGAAGTCTGAATGTAGGTAGATTATTTAATTGATAGAACGGAGTCTCTGTCTCTACTTTAAATATCTCAAATAGTGACTTAGAGAATGGGATGTATATGACATCACCCTCACGTGGACGGAAGTTATACGAATCAAGTTTATCACCGATTAGTTTCTTCCAACGTCTACGGGCAACAACAAAGGTTGCTTGATCTCTTAGTTCTACACCGAACTTAGAAAACAGATCACCTTCTCCACCGAAACCATCCACGTTTTCAATATAAGTCTCTATCTTATACGCATCACTAAAGCGTGATGGTACGTCATCAAGAAACGTTTTGTCAACGTTGACAAGTTCTCGTGGAAGGTAATATACGTCTTGACCATAAAACTGTAAGGACTCTATTACTAGGTCTTCATACAGGTTTTGTTCGGTACGTACTTCCTTTGAAATCCATGGGTTTGTTGCCATCTTTTATCCTATGAAGAACATCGGGCCGACATCTTCTTCTTCTCTAAACTTAGTCATTATCTGTTCTATCTCTTCCTTGGCATCATCATAGATCTGCCTTCCCGAAATAGTAACACCGCCTGGCAATTGCATACCCTCAAACTTAGACATGTTCTGTCCCCACTGCTTTTTGATAAGTGCAGTAGTATAAGACTTCAAGAACTTATGATTCCACAATGAATTCAATGGTGAGTTCGTTGCAGTATCTGGATCCAGATCTCCATATACTTCAAAGATTACATAGTTGCCTATGACAAAATCTTTGCCGTCATGATAGAAATGGACACGGTCTTTTTGTCTTTCGAACGTTATCAATGGTTCACCACTTAATTTCATATCAAGTAATGATAGATGTTGTTGCATCTGTTCGTAGTATGCCATATCACCACTAAATCTATTTAGGTCTGCGATATCATTCAATCTCATCTGATACTTAATATCAAAGAAGTTGGTAGATGCGGATGCCATATCCACACGGAACATACGAACTACGGTAAGAAGATCCTGCCCAAGATCAATATACTTGTTATCAATATCTGCTTGGGTGATCTGGTGTTTAATATAGAAACGTCTCTTTCCATCTGGATGATATTCACGGAACCATTGTAAACCTTCGTCTACACGATCTTCTATCTGCTCATCTGCCACGTTGATCTCCAGTACAGGTGATCCCAGTGCTCTCAAGCAATAGTCAATTAGTTCGTCTCTTGTGTCTGGAGTTGCCATATTTCTTACCTTAGTTTAGTAGTGTACCACTTGAATTGTACACGTTAATTCTATAATGTGTTCCTTCTTGACCATCAAGTGTATCTGCGTTCAGACCACTTGTGTTTGTGTCAACTGTTTTAATTGCTGTTAATAGTTCGGCAGGTGTTGAGTATGTCTCACTAAATGAGAATGCACCAGTTGTTGCATTGTATGCAAGATCACCACCTGCGGAAAAGAAGTCTCTGATCTCACTTTGATCGGCAGTTATCGCACCTGTGCTACTATTATAGTCTATACCAGAAGATGCACTTATGGCACTTCTTGCACGTGTAGTAGTGTGATATTGATTTGTTCCTTCACTCAAGTCACTCGTAGTGTGGTTAGACAGAGATGATACTGTACCAGTTACATTACCTGCAATGTCACCAACAAAACTGGATGCTTTTAATGGTTTGTTGAAATCAAAACGAGTGTTACCATGATCCCATTTCAATACTGGAATAGTACCAGATGACCATGCACCGAATGTTAATCCTGCACCGTCTGTAAGTGCGGATGTTGTTGCACTGTCTGCAACGGTAATGTTCTTATCACCAACGGACAACGTACCAACACTTAGAGTTGTTTGATCACCACTGACAGTTAAGTCACCAGACACAAGTACATCATTAAATGTTACGTCATCTGTAGTTCCTACTGCCTGTCCAATACTGAACTGACCACTACTGTATGAAACACCAGTACCTGCACTTAAATGTGCACGAACTTCTGAAGCACTCGGCCCTGTGTATGTAATTACACCAGTAGAGTTATTGTAGGAAAGTGATCCATCACCACCTGCATCGTTAACAGAGATACCAGTACGAGCGGCACTGTCTGCCATTGCGTCTGTGTATTGAGTAATCGTTGTACTGATTGCACCGTTGGATATATTAATACCAGTACTTGCACTAATAGCAGATCTGATATTTGCGTTTGTTACTTTAGTATATTCTAATGCACCTGTACCAGATGTATATGATATAGAACCAAATCCTGTACCACTATTAGATGCAGTTATTGCACCACGTGCACGGGCAGTGGTATGATAGAGATTATCCCCTTCTGATAAATCAGACGTTGAGTTATCACCAAAGTCTGAATCGAATCTTGCAGTCGTATAGTATAAGTTGCTTGTGCCTTCATTGACACTATCAGTGTCTAATACCACTGCACCAGTTAAACCATTAACACTTAATACTGGTGCCGCTGCCTGTGAGAATGATATAACACCAGTTGTACTGTTATATGCTAAATCTCCACTAGCACTAATTGCACTACGTGACCGTGCAGTAGTGTGATAAAGGTTGCTTGAACCTTCTGACAGATTGTCTGTTGTTTTGGTAGCAAGTCTAGTATCGAATAGTGTGTTTACACGAGCAGATGTGTGATACTTGTTTGTACCTTCTGTTAAGTCTGTCGTAGTATATGGATCAAGTGTAAGTACATCTGTAAAATTACCTGCACTTGTTGATACTGTAAGTGTACCATTACTACTGTCAAAGTCAAGTCCAGATACACCCGCAACTGTTGCGGTGGCAATACCTGTTACTTGTCCTTGAGCATTGATTGTTAGTCGAGGCACAGTTGTAGCATCACCTACAGTCTGTGCAGTTACTTGGTTGTCAAGACTGAGAACACCATCCGTTGCGGTAATACCTGTTCCACCAGAGATTTCTCTCAGTGTTGCAATAGCAGAAGTGCCAGAAGAATCTGTTGTTTTGAAAAAGACTCTTCCATCATTAGTATTGAGTGCTAACTCACCTAATGAAATATTTGATGTGGTAGGGGACTTACCCTTTACCGCACTTCTTTTAATCTTTAGAAGTGTGTTCGACATATGTCAACCTCGTTAACCCCTGTATATACAGGGGGATTATTAATTAATACGTACCACCGTCCAGTGTGGATACAGTTACAGCACCAGAGGTTACTGTGAATTGGTCACTATCATATGATGCGACACCTTTATTCGTTATTGTTGCCAACTCTGCTGTAAATGTATGAGTACCAGCGGCATCACTATATGCAAAGTCAAGACCTTCACCGACTGCAATTGCTGTACCCATAACATCTTGGATGTACTCACCAATGGCAGTTCCGTTTCTGTACAACTCACCAGTTGTATTGAAGTCTTTGTTTACTTCCCACTTATCACCAGTTACTGCATACTGTAAAGTAGCAGAGGCACCGTTAATTGTAAGTCCTGCACCGTTAGCGGCAGTTGCATCAGCGGCACTATCAGCAAGAACGAGGTTCTTGTCATTGATAGTCATAGTAGTCGAGTTGACTATTGTCTCAGTACCTTGTACTAAGAGGTCACCTTGAATTATGACACGACCACCTGCACTATCTCCACCTTTTGGATCAAGTATAAGGTCATTAGTATCTGTAGCAGTTGTGATTTTATTACCATCAATAGTAATCTTATCTACTACTGCACTTGTTAATCCTACCAGATCAGTAATCGTACCACCAAGTGATACGTCTGTGCTACCAATAACAATGCCATCATTGGCAAGGTCTGCGTTAGCAACGGATCCAGATTTAAGACTTACTGCACCAGATGCTAATGTAAAGTCATTGGTGTCAAATGATGCAATACCTTTATTAGTAGTTGTTGCATCTTCACCCAAGACAGTAATAACTGATCCTGCGTGAGTTACATTGACACCTTCTCCACCAACGATAGAGATTCCATGACTTGACGGTGTTAGTCCTGCACCCGTGTCAGTTGTTATAGTTTTAAGTACTGCGTCATTAAGAGAAACTGCTCCAGAGGTTACTCCGAAGTCTGCGGTTGCGAATGAGGCAACACCCTTTGTACTTACAGTTGCGTCTGCTATTGTCACCGTGACATTAGTACCAGAACCACTTGTTGTGATACCTTGTGAACTGTCACCTATAATACTAAACGAATGACCTGTTGGTGTTGTGCTACCAGAGTTTGCACCTACACCCTTAACGACTGTATCGTCAAGACTTACTGCACCACTTGAAACTCCGAAGTCTGCCGTAGCAAAACTTGCAACACCTTTAGTAGATGTTGTGGCAGTTGCCATAGAGTAAGTTGCAGTATTATTACTACTATCATACGCAAAGGATATTCCGTCACCCGAAGATGAGAAGTTTAAACTTTGTGATGCCAGTGGGATTGCATCTCCCTGTACTGTTAATGAAGTAGTGATTGATGCTGTACCAGCGGCAGTTAACCTACCCTGTGCATCAACTGTGAATGTTGGAATAGCAGTAGTAGATCCATAATCTCCTGCCGTAACTGAAGTATCGTCAAGGTCGAAGGATACTGCGTCATTAGTTACCGCAGTTGTAATACCAGTAAGACCACTAAACAATAATGTTCCAGAGGCGGCATTAAATGAATCTGTAGCAGATCCGTCACCGATAGTAAATGTCTGACCTGCGGTCACTTCATCTACATATGCTTTAGTGGCGGCATCTGAGTCTGCTGTAGGTGTACCAACTTGTACAATACGTTTGCCGACTGCATCAACGGTTGTTCCGAAAACAACAGAGTTGACTGTAGTAGTACCTGTACCATTAGGTGCAAGTATTAGTCCACCGTTTGTATCTGTAGTAGAAATAGTGTTACCATTTAAGGTTACATTATCTACGTTCAGTACATCGATCTTACTGTTTGCATCTACAAGGATTGCACTGTTCGGGGTCAGTGTTCCTAATGTATGATCCAGTTTAGTCGTGAAGTACTTACCACCAATTACTTCGTGGTTTACAGCATTTCCTGCTATTTCGGTGCCAGTACCGATATATAAACGATCACCACCATTGGAACCGTTATCGGCAAGAGACGAATATGCTAATTCACCCTGTCCAAGTGTTGTCGGGTCTCCCGCAGTCCCCGATCTTTTAATTCTTAATATTGATGCCATCAGTATTGGCCTCCGTTAACTTCTTGTTGATTTAATTCTGCCGTTGCTTCCCACATTTCAGTGGTATCATTATATACGAGTATCGCACCATTAACTAATCCTTCGATGTTAACGTCTGCGATAGCACCAATAGAACCACTTGATTGTGTAATCCTTCTTATAGGTTTTCCAACGATTACTCGTTTGACCCTCGTCTTTCCTCTAAGAGATACAGTAGTTGCCATAAGTTTACCTTGTTACGGAAGGTGTGACTTTAATCTTACCCTCCAATATCCTTTCAATTATTGTTTGACTATTACTATCTTGATAAGATAATTCTACGTCATAGACATACCTCAATCTTGAATTGAGGGAATCGGTTTGAGAGTTGGTTAGTGCGAGGGTAAGAATACCATCGGTTGCAGGGGATGAAACTATTGTAGTGAATGAAGTAATTTCATCACTATCTGTAGAGTTGTAACTGCGTTTCATTTTAGCAAGGGCACTATGACCAGTCAAGTTCTTTTTAGAACCATCCTGTTCTTGCAGATGTAACTCTATTGCTACGTCTGCCCCTTGATCAATTGTAAAATCTTCGTAATCTGCCATTCCAGTTTCTCAAACCAAAGTTGTTGTCTATGGTTTTATTTATATGTTTTAGAAACTGGAACTGAGGAATATCTCTATTCTTCTGAACTTATTTCTTCCAATACGTCTTCACGAAGTGCTTCGGCAATACTGTCTGTGCTGAATGTAAACGAAACCGTAACTCTCCAACAATCTGTCTTGGCAGCGTGATACATTAATCTTTCTGGTTCACCATAGTGTCCGAAATATGCCGCCTTACATTGCCACCCCTTCTTATCTGACATAACAACAACTTTTTTAGTTACTGGATCCAGATATTCAAACTGCCCACTGCCGTCTTCTGACCATGTAAATATTAAATTATATGCCGCTGCATTCGCATTATTGTGCCATGATATAAACCCGCCTGGTGGGTAGTATGCAGTTAATGCCATTGTTCGTACACCCAACCACTCCATGATCTGTGTTTGCATATTGCCTAACTCAGACGTTCTTTCTAATCGTGTCGTTGGATGACACTCACCACTAAAGTATTGGTGATCTTTTCTACTAACAGTCATCTCATAACCATACATTTGATCTGGGTATCCTTCGTGTCGATCCCCTTGATCTAATATCTCCTGTAGGTGTCCATCACCTGCAAGATAATGCCTTTGGTTTTTAGAGTCAACACATGCCAGATGGAAGTCCTCTTGAAACGACTTTATGTCTTTCATCAAGAAATGAGAATACTTATTGAGTATATTCAATAATTCCTTATTCTTAACTTCTACATCTATCATGTGTGTGCTCATATAATATGCCCGTCCTTATCTAATCCACAAGAATAGTGTCGAATAACTATCTCACCCTGCGGCCATGGGCCTCTTGCCCAGTTCAGTGCGTTATAATAATTCCACCTAAGATCATCGTCTATGATCCCATACTTGAGGTCTTTATATTTTTCGTCTTTTTCTGTTAACCACCACAATGAGAACTGATCCCACGACTGCAAGGATTCATTGTATCCTTCGGGCCACCACCGACCATCCATCTGGTCTTTTGTTAACGTATCCCAGTCTTTCAAAAATTCTTGAACAAGAGGAACTGTGCTATCGTACAAACAGATCCCACCACACAGCACAAACTTTTTTCGTCCTTCGGGTGTATCAAACTCTCGTTCTGCATAAACATATGATCTGTCATCCGTGAGTTCAGAGAAGAGAACATCGTGTTCACTTTTTTCTAACTCATCAAAACAAATCTTAATGTCTTCATGTTCACATTCCATGTCCACATCGAGATACATCGTCAAGTCATACGGTGACTTCCACATACCTTCCAGTTTAGCACGGTAATGCGAAGAACAATCATGGATCTCATCAAAGAGATCTTTATCCTGTTCTTCCAACATCCAAGGTTCACAAAACAATGTAATCTTAGCATCCTCATAATAATCAATAATAGATTCTGCCAGATTAATAGCATATTTGTAGAAGTTAATCTTGTTGGATGCAACTAATACATATCCTCTACTCTTTTCACTCACTCGAATCATCTCCAATCGGTTCTGCTTTTGCTTCTTCTGCAAGATCTAACTCATACTGAAACAACATGATTGCATATAAGTTAACTTCCACCTTAGATTTAGCACGTCTTAGTTTTGCCTTTAGTGCTCTATTCTTAGAGTTTTTGATTTGCTCTGTTTCAAAGACTTCAAGTTTGTAATTGAAAAGTTCTTCTAACTTACGTGCACGTGCGTGTTCTGTATCACGTTGCTTGTCTTCTTCCTTTTCTGCTTTCTTACGAACCTTACGGTCTTCGGTATTCTTGTCAATTGAATCCGTACCAAGTGCTTCGATAACTTCATTAAAGAGTTCATTCTCTTTGCCGTCCTTATCTAACCTACTGAGTAACATCACCTGTCGTGTTTGACGATTTACATCATCTTCCATCTCAAGTATACAATTCAGTTTTTCTTTCTCTTCGGTTTCCCAAAAAGCATTATCCATCCATCGTTTAAATGCCATGATTAAGTTCTCCTGTTATCATCTATATTATATAGTATTTAATTAAATATGTCAAGCGTTTTATGTCTCACTGTTTGATCTGAGTCAAACCTTATGCCACCCTCACATATAATGTATAGGTATCGATTACTTCGGTACCCGAATTCAATGTTGTTCCTACATAGTTACCTACAAAGTCTCTTGAGTAATTACCCACGAAGTCTCTTGCATAGTTACCTGCAAATGTTCTGGTGTAGTTTCCAGTAAAGTCTCCAACGTATTCACCCGCAAAGTTTCTTGTATAATCACCCGCAAAGTCACGAGAGTAATTACCTACAAAACCTCTTGCATAGTTACCAATAAAATCTCCTACAAAATCTGTCTCTCTGTTTCTTGTATAGTTATCAGAGTATGCAGAAACTCTTGTACGTGAGTATATAGACAAACGGGTACGGGTAGATACACGGGTCGAGTTGCGAGAATAATTACCCACAAACGTTCTTGAGTAATTACCCAAATAAGAAGATACTCTGGTACGTGTTGATATACGTGTGTATTCCCCTGCAAATTCACGAGAGTAATTACCTGTGAAGTCACCAATGAATGCCGACACACGAGTACGTAATGAGGTTCTGGTATACTCTCCAAGGAATCCACGAGTATAGTTACCAACGTATGAAGATACTCTGGTGCGTGTTGATACCCTTGTATACTCTCCTGCAAACTCTCTTGTGTAGTTACCAATAAAGTTACCTAAGAAGTTTGAGTTACGTACACGAGTTGATGTACGTGTATATTCTCCAAGGAATCCACGAGTGTAATCACCAGTGAAGTTACCTGCATAATTGGATACACGAGTTCTTAATGAAGTTCTGGTATAGTTACCCACAAATGTGCGTGTGTAGTTTCCAGTAAATTCACCCGCATAACTTGATACTCTGGTACGGGTAGAGTTTCTTGTATACTCTCCCACAAATCCACGGGCATAATTACCTATGTAATCTCCTGCGAATCCTCTGGCATAGTTACCCACAAATCCTCTTGCAAAGTTTCCTACGTAATCTCCCACGTAATCTGTGACACGTGTTCTGGTATACTCACCTGCAAATGCACGAGAATAGTTACCTACGAATGTACGAGAATAGTTGCCTGT
>ERZ1046568.159-NODE-159-length-57676-cov-9.638153_pt1 | contig 57676 bp, 44 predicted proteins | sample MGYA00383092_ERZ1046568 | MGnify/ENA primary metagenome ERZ1046568 (study PRJEB29581, sample SAMEA5548362) | metagenome | biome: marine; feature: coastal; material: water | depth 1 m | study: Short-term variability in the microbial, nano- and picoplankton dynamics... | reverse complement strand
AGAGTGGCGGAATTGGTAGACGCGCTGGATTTAGGTTCCAGTGGGGCAACCCGTGCGAGTTCGAGTCTCGCCTTTCGTACCAAATTTACCGAGTATCATCGTGAGGAAAATCCATGCAGGTTTCCATCGAGTCTAGCACTGGTCTTGAGCGTCAACTTAAGATTGGTGTCCCTGCCGACCGAATAGAGAACGAAGTCGCTCAGCGTCTCCAGAAAGCCACCAAGACCGTTAGCATTAAAGGTTTTCGTAAAGGCAAAGTGCCTCTCAAAGTGGTTAAGCAGCAGTTTGGAAAAGGCGTTCGTCAGGAAGTGGTTGGCGAAATCGTCAACTCTAGTTTCTACGAAGCTATTGCCCAAGAAAAGCTGCAGCCAGTAGGACAGCCTCGAATCGATGATATTAAGGATAGCGAAGGCCAGGATCTAGAATTCTTGGCGGTGTTCGAAGTCTACCCAGAAATTGCACTGGCTGACTTGGACAAGGTTTCAATCACTCGTCCGGTAACTGATCTGAGCGATGCCGATCTAGATAAAATGATAGACGTGCTGCGTGATCAGCAAGCGACCTTTGAAGCATCAGAGAAGCCTGCTGTAGGCGGCGATCAGCTGAATATCGATTATGTAGGGACCAAAGGCGGAGAAGAGTTTGCTGGCGGTAAAGCTGAAGGACAAGACCTAGTTTTGGGCTCCAACAGTATGATTCCCGGGTTTGAAGACGGTCTCGTAGGCGCCAATGCCGGCGATGAGAAAGTGCTTAAGCTGAAGTTTCCTAAAGATTATCACGCAGAAGAGCTCAAGGGCGCAAAAGTTGAATTCGCCGTTGTGGTCAACTCAGTATCGTCTAAGCAGCTTCCAGAAATGAACGATGAGTTCTTCAAACTCTACGGCGTCGATGCAGGTGGATTAGAGAAATTCCGTGAGGACGTGCAAAACAATATGGAGCGCGAACTGCGTAATGCGGTTCGCAGCAAAGTTAAAAACCGCGTTATGAATCAATTGTTTGATCTAAATAAAGTCGAGTTGCCTGCCGCATTGGTTGACAATGAAATTACTCAGTTGAAGCAGCAGATGGTGCAGCAGTTTGGTGGTGGTCAGCAGATAGATTTGAGCATGCTTCCAGACGATATGTTCCGTGAAAAGGCAGAACGTCGCGCATCCTTGGGTGTAATAGTCTCTGAAATCGTTAAAGTCGAAGAGCTTACTCCCGATGAAGATAGTGTTCGTGAAAGAATTAATGAAATCGCCTCAACTTATGAGCAGCCGAAAGAAGTTGTCGACTATTATTACAGCCAGCAGCAGCTGCTGAGCTCGGTCGAAGCTGTAGTGTTGGAAGATCAGGTAACTGAATTGGTATTGTCGAAGGCAAAAGTTGCCGACGAAGAATGCTCTTATGAAGATGCTGTAAAGCCCGATCCTGAACCAGGTGCATAAAACGCCTGAGCTGAGAACAGGCCTAGCTCAGGTAAGCCTTGCGCACTGAAACGGACTATAGTTATATTAATCGCGGTCACTAGGATCTGACGGCCGGATTAGATGCGTATAGAACAGCATAAGCATTGACGAATGATAACGATAACAGCGAGGACGCGATGAATTTTCAGCAACCCTATGCCGGGCACACGCACGACGTTCAAGCCAGCGGGCTAGTTCCGATGGTAGTAGAGCAGACCTCACGCGGTGAGAGAGCCTACGACATATACTCCAGACTTTTAAAAGAGCGTGTGATCTTTCTGGTCGGTCAGGTTGAAGACCATATGGCCAACCTTATTGTTGCTCAGATGCTGTTCTTGGAATCTGAAAATCCCGATAAAGATATTCATCTCTATATCAATTCCCCAGGTGGTTCTGTTACTGCGGGAATGTCGATCTACGACACTATGCAGTTCATCAAGCCAAATGTCAGCACTATGTGTATTGGGCAAGCTGCAAGCATGGGCGCCTTCTTACTAGCCGCTGGCGCAGAGGGCAAGCGCTACTGCCTGCCAAATTCGCGCACTATGATTCATCAGCCAAGTGGCGGAGCCCAGGGTCAGGCAACCGATATTCATATTCAGTCTCAGGAAATCCTCAAGATTAAGTCGCGGCTTAATAACTTGATGGCAAAGCACACTGGTCAGCCAGTGGAGAAGGTTACTGAAGATACTGAGCGCGATAACTTTATGAGTGCCGAAGAATCTAAGGCATATGGTTTGGTCGATGACGTGCTTGATAGCCGGGAGCAGGGTAGCTAGGTTTTTTAGCCTTTGGATTTAGAGGGCCGGCTGTTCCTTAATAATTTTACTGGAGATATACAATGAGCGAAGATGACACTTTAGGGGAAGGCGGCAAGCTTCTCTTCTGTTCATTCTGTGGCAAGAACCAGAATGAAGTGCGACGTCTTATTGCAGGACCTTCAGTCTATATTTGTGACGAGTGTGTTGACCTTTGCAACGATATTATCTCTGAAGAAGCTATAGTCGCCGAAACCACCGAAGGCAGTGACGAGCTTCCGATACCCGCCGAAATTAAGGGCAACCTCGATGCCTATGTTATTGGTCAAGAGCGTGCCAAACGAATTCTTTCGGTAGCGGTTTATAACCATTACAAGCGTCTCCAAGTTAGTGAGTCGGGCAGCTCCGCATCTGAAGTGGAGCTGGGCAAGAGTAATATCCTGCTTATCGGCCCAACCGGAAGCGGTAAAACTCTTCTCGCTGAAACCCTGGCGCGAATGCTAGACGTTCCCTTCACCATTGCGGACGCAACCACTCTGACAGAAGCGGGTTACGTAGGTGAAGACGTTGAGAACATTATTCAGAAGCTCCTGCAGAAATGCGATTATGACGTCGAGAAAGCTCAGCGCGGAATCGTCTACATTGATGAAATTGACAAAATTTCTCGCAAATCGGACAACCCTTCAATTACTCGAGATGTTTCTGGCGAAGGCGTTCAGCAGGCATTACTAAAGTTGATTGAAGGTACGGTCGCCTCGGTTCCACCTCAGGGAGGCCGCAAGCACCCTCAGCAGGAATTTCTCCAGGTTGACACCTCAAATATTCTGTTTGTCTGCGGCGGAGCATTTGCTGGGCTTGAAAAGGTTATCAGAGACCGGTCTGAGAAAGGCGGTATAGGTTTCAGCGCCGAGGTCAGCAGTAAAGACAGTCAAAAGTCGATCGGTGAAACACTTTTAGATGTACAGCCTAGTGATCTGATTGGTTACGGATTAATTCCCGAGTTTATCGGTCGTTTGCCGGTAGTGGCGACACTGCAAGAACTTGACCGTGATGCGCTGGTGAATATCCTCGTTGAACCCAAGAATGCGCTGTTTAAGCAGTACCAATCATTATTCTCCATGGAAGACGTTGAGCTTGACTTGCGACGTGATGCGCTAGACGCCATTGCGGATAAGGCTATTGAGCGCAAGACTGGTGCGCGGGGTCTGCGTTCAATCCTCGAGACCGTATTGCTCGACACCATGTACCGAATACCTTCAGAGACGAGTGTGGTCAAAGTTGTAGTGGATGCAGCGGTAATTAATGGTGATAACGAGCCACTACTAGTCTACGAACACAATGATCAAAAGCAGGCGACGGATGAAGCCTAGTTTTGTTCTACATGACAGCGGTAAGACGCTGTAGTTAAAAAAAGCGACGTTAGTCGCTTTTTTTATGTCCGGAATAATCGCTCTCTCGCAGCGCTGGGATAAAAATCTTAATTTTCGTTAATTAAGCGTGCCGCTAAGGTTGTTTTTCCGGCGCGAGTCCCAATATCAATTCATAACGTAACAATAAAACTGAACTGGGGCGCAACTCCGCGCTCTCAAAAAATTGAGGTAACCATGGCCACTGATCCAACTGAATCTAAAGACACGACCTATCCGCTTCTGCCATTGCGCGATGTAGTTGTCTATCCGCATATGGTTGTCCCCTTGTTTGTCGGACGAGAAAAGTCGATTACGGCCCTAGAAGACGCCATGGAAAATGACAAGCAAGTGGTGTTGCTGGCTCAGCGTAACCCTGCAGATGATAATCCTGAACTCAAGGATCTCTACTCTGTGGGGACTCTTGCCACTATCTTACAGATGCTGAAATTGCCCGATGGCACGCTCAAAGTGTTAGTCGAGGGCGCCTCGAGAGTGAGTTTGATTGACGCGTCTGAAGGCGGTGCCTTTATGCAGACTAAGATTGAAAATTTACCAGACGGCGATTTAGATGAGCGCGAATCGGAAGTGCTAACGCGCTCGGCGATGTCGCTTTTTGAGCAGTATGTCAATTTGAGCAAGAAAATTCCTGCAGAAGTCATTGCCACCGTCAGCGGCATTGAGGACGCTAATCGGCTCGCCGATACGATTGCCTCGCATATGACCCTGAGCATCGAGCAGAAGCAGGATGTGCTAGAAGTTGCCGACCTCACCGAGCGCTTCGAGCATCTGATGGGTTTGATGGAATCTGAAATTGATCTTTTCCAGATTGAGCAGCGCATCCGTGGCCGAGTCAAAAAACAGATGGAGAAGAGTCAGCGCGAGTACTATCTAAACGAGCAGATGAAAGCCATTCAGAAGGAACTGGGTGACATAGATGAGGCTGGTTCTGAGATCGATCAGCTTGAGGCAAAAGTCGAAGAAGTGGGCATGCCAAAAGCCGCCCTAGAGAAGACCAAGTCTGAGCTGAATAAACTCAAAATGATGTCGCCAATGTCGGCCGAGGCGTCGGTTTTGCGCAACTATATCGATTGGATGATCGGAGTGCCCTGGAAAAAGCGCTCGCGTATTAAACATAATTTAGTTGAAGCCCAGCAGACTTTGGATCAAGACCATCACGGTCTAGATGAAGTTAAAGAGCGCATCCTCGAGTTTCTCGCAGTTCAGCAGCGGGTTAAAAAGCTTAAGGGTCCTGTGCTCTGTTTGGTTGGGCCTCCAGGTGTGGGTAAAACCTCTCTGGGAGAATCGATTGCTCGAGCTACAGGTCGGCAGTTTGTTCGCATGAGCCTGGGTGGCGTGCGTGACGAAGCAGAAATCCGCGGTCACCGCAGAACCTATATTGGTTCTCTGCCTGGCAAGGTGATTCAGAAACTCTCAAAAGTAAAAGTAAAGAACCCGCTGTTTTTACTCGATGAAATCGACAAGATGGGTATGGACCAGCGCGGTGATCCGGCTTCGGCACTGCTGGAAGTTCTAGATCCAGAACAAAATCATACCTTTAACGACCATTATCTAGAGGTGGACTACGACCTCTCTGATGTAATGTTTATCTGTACTGCCAACTCGATGAATATTCCCGGCCCGCTACTAGACCGCATGGAAGTGATTCGAATTCCCGGTTACACCGAAGGGGAAAAAGTTGCGATTGCTGAAAATTATTTGGTGCCTAAACAGCGCAAAGCCAACGGTCTAAAAGAGTCTGAGTTGGAGATTACCGAAGGGGCGCTGCAGGACGCTATCAGGTATTACACTCGTGAAGCTGGCGTGCGCGGGCTGGATCGAGATATAGCCAAAATCTGTCGCAAAATTGTCACTGAGCATGTGCGCGATGGAGCCGCCTCAACGGGCAGTGTTGGTCCTGAGCAATTAGAAGCTCTTCTGGGTGTGCGGCGTTTTGACTATGGTCGTGCCGAGGCGGAAAACCAAGTAGGACAGGTAACTGGACTGGCTTGGACATCAGTGGGCGGTGAGTTACTGACCATTGAATCTGCAGCCATCCCTGGCAAAGGGCGTGTAATTAAAACTGGATCTCTGGGCGATGTAATGCAGGAGTCCATTCAGGCGGCTCTGACAGTGGTTAGAAGCCGCGCCAAGGCTCTTGGTATACGCAAGGACTTCTATCAGGAGAACGATCTGCATATTCATGTTCCCGAAGGTGCCACGCCAAAAGACGGACCTTCGGCGGGCGTTGGCATGTGCACGGCTCTGGTGTCAGTTTTAACGGGTATTCCGGTTAAAGCGAATGTCGCCATGACCGGTGAAATCACTCTGCGTGGTCAGGTGTTGAAAATTGGTGGATTGAAAGAAAAGCTTCTTGCAGCCCATCGCGGTGGTATCACCACGGTCATCATTCCCGATGATAATGGTAGTGATTTGAAGGAGATACCCGATAATATTAAAGCGGATCTTACTATCTGCCAGGTAAAGTGGATCGATGAGGTGTTAGACATTGCCTTGGAACAAAACCCGGAATCTTTAAGCGACGAAGAATTTAATCGTAGCAGTGCGCCAAATGATAAGGATCAACAGTCCTCTAGACCAAGCACCCACTAGATCTAAAGAAATCAGCCATTTCGTGGAAAGGAGCTTGACCATCGAAATGGCTATTGGTATAACGTACTCACGAATTGGCTTGAGACCAGATGGGTAGTGACTTTGCACCCATAAAGCCTTTCCATTTGACTTAGAAATTACTAATTCCAAAAAAAGGGGAATACCGTGAATAAATCTGAACTTATCGACGCAATCGCTGCTGGCGCAGACATCTCTAAAGCATCTGCTGGCCGTGCACTGGACTCAGCACTTGAGGCAGTGACTGGATCACTAAAGAATGGCGACCAGGTTTCACTGGTTGGCTTCGGTACCTTTGCTGTTAAGCACCGTGCAGCTCGCGCTGGTCGCAACCCACAGACTGGTCAAGAAATCCAAATTAAAGCAGCTAACGTTCCTAGCTTTAAAGCTGGTAAAGCGCTTAAAGACGCTGTTAATTAAGTTAAACCCAAAGGTTGTTGATTTGGTTAAAAGGCGCATCGGTGATGCGCCTTTTTTAATACAGAGCCAATCAGAATACTAAAAATCGTAATATTGAACTAATCGTATTATCACCATTAAAGGACAGGAAAATGTTAGACAGTTTTAGACACAATATGAAAGGCATCGCCTTCGGCATCGTTATTTTGATTGCCATTGTTTTCGCTTTTTCTGGTATTGGTTCTCTGTCCATGTCCGGTAGTGGGGCTGATACAGCAGTCATCGTCAATGGTGAAAAGGTCACAGAGCTAAGTGTCCTGCGCGCCATCAGCAGCGAGAAACGACGCATTCTCAACGAAAATGAAGGCCTGGATGCCTCATTGCTCGAAGACGAGCTAATCCGTCCACAGGTAGTGGAACAACTAATTGGCCGCAGATTGCTTTCTCAGGCGGCAAAATCTGGTGGTATGGGCATATCATCTCGCACCACCAGCAAATTACTCCTCGGAACACCGGCTTTTTTGTCAGAAGATGGCCGTTTTGATCAAGATCTCTATCTTTATACTATTCGTGCTCAGGGCTATACCAGTGGTACCTTTCTAGAAATGCTGAGAGACGATTTATTGATCGAGCAGTACGTCCGTGGATTTGTAGCATCCGGCTTTGTCACTGCCAGCGAATTAGATTTAATCGCCAGCATTACTGAACAGCAGCGCAGCTACTACTATCTAACTTTACCGCTGCAGCCAGCGGTTGATGCTGTGGACTTGAGCGATGAGCAGATTGCTGCCTACTACGAGGACAACAATCAGCGCTATCAAGCTCCTGAGCAGGTGGTTATTGATTATATCGAGCTCAATCCGGCGTTGTTTAGTGCAACCCAAAGTGTTGCTGAAGAGCAGATACTCGCGCGTTACGAAGAGCAGCGAGACAGCCTTGAATCAACAACCTCTCGTCAAGCTGCACATATTCTGTTGGCGCAGCCGAGTGATGATGTTTTAGCTGAGATAAATGAAAAATTAGCCGCTGGTGAGGCCTTTGAAGCCTTGGCCAAAGAGTATTCTGAGGACGTCGGTTCCGCAGATTTTGGCGGCGACCTAGGTTACACATCAGGTGATACATTCCCAGAGTCCTTTGAGGCGGCGCTAGAGGCACTTCAGGTAGGCGAGGTCTCTGCACCTGTGTCAACTGACAGCGGTATCCATTTGATCAAGCTGCTGGACATACAAGAGAAGACTATCGATTTTGATAGTGAGCGGGCTCGAATCGAACAGGAGCTACTTACTGAACTCACCGATGTCTGGTTGGTTGAAAAATTAGCCAACTTAAAAGAACTTAGCTACAACGCCGAGAATCTTGCTGAGATTGCCACTGACCTAGAGTTGACGGCCCAGATATCAGAGCCCTTTACTCGTGCCGGCGGGGCCGGTATCAGCGCCAATCCAGCGGTGTATAAGGCCGCCTTTAGTAGCCAAGTGCTCGAAGACAGCTATGCCAGTGACGTGTTGGAATTGGGCGATGATCGCTACGTGGTCTTGAAGCTGAATAAGTCTATTCCAGCACGTCAAAAAGCGCTAAGTGAAGTGCGGGGCGCGGTAGTGGCTTCATTGACTGATCAATTGGCGCGCGCCAACTTGGCGATTCGTGGTGCTGAATTGCTGGCCAGAGTTGATTCTGGTGAAGACATTGAAACCGTGGCCAAAGCTGAAGATTTAGAATGGCAAGTTGTTCTCGATGCCAAACGTAGTACCGGCGGCACTAATAATGAAATCAAACGCTTTGCGTTTCAGCTGCCTGCCACGGCAACTGAAGACCTGATTGAAAGCTTCTATGCCCGCAGCGGTGACTTTGTGGTGTTGGCGTTAACATCAGTGGAAGCTGGCGACAGCAGCAAGTTGAGTGAAGATCAAAAGGCGAGTCTCAGCTACGCCGGTGTTTCATCAACGGGTGGACGTGAACTGCAAGCAGTTCAGAAATCTCTTCGCGACAATGCCGATGTAGCGCTTTAAGGCAGGCAGTAACTTGCGTTCTGCGGGTGGGGCTCTGCCTTTCTCGCAGTATTCAAATACTCCCAGCAGGGCGCCAAATAGCGGCGTTGCTGGCGATTCAGATCTTCAGTGCGTTGATAAACAACGTCAGGCGCTGACCTGGCTGCAGCAGGGCGCTGCGGCCAATCTTATTCCAACGGGTAATATCGGAAACTGCGACATCAAAGCGATTTGCAATTAGTGACAGCGAGTCGCCTCGTCGTACCCTGTACGATAGCTTGCGAACATGCTCCGACTTCACCTCAGCAGCCTTGCTGCCAACAACCAATCGATCATTTACCTGCAGCGTATTGCTGGACAGTTTGTTGGTTTCGCGCAGACGTTTAATGCTGGTATTAAATTTTTTGGCGATAGACCAGAGTGAATCGCCGCTGCGCACAGTGTAATAATTGGGTTCTTTAGCGCCAGGTTTTGAGCTGGTCAAATAGCTTCCAGTACTGCCACTGTGAGGAATTAATAAAACCTGATTAATTTGCAAACGATCGGTTTTTAAGCTGTTGCGCTCACGCAACCATGCTGTGGGTATATCAAAACGGGCAGCAATCTCAGAGAGAGTGTCACCACTGGTTACAGCGTACTCAGTGTGAGGGACCCAGGTCTTGGGGTCAGTCGTCGCAAGCATATCCCGCAGGGGCTGAGCTGTACCCACAGGCAGTAAGAGGTTGTGAGTAGTCTGTGGTGGTGTCAGGGCACGGCGAAAGGCAGGATTGAGTCGCGTAAAGTCGGCCAGTTCTATACCGCTGAGCTCAACGACAGAACCCAAATCAATCTGTGAGTTAATCTCGACTATTTCAAAGTAGGGTTGGTTGGCTATTGCCGGCAGCTCGATGTTGTATTTTTCAGGGTCCCGGATCAACGTCGCCAGAGCCAGAAGCTGGGGAACATAATTGCGCGTTTCCCTGGGCAGCTTAATAGACCAAAAATCTGTACCTCTGTTGGCTTTGCGATTGCGTCTGATCGATTTACTGACATTGCCCTGACCTGAATTATAGGCCGCGAGGGCCAGCAGCCAATCACTGTCGAAACGTCGGTGCAGGCGCGTTAAATAGGTGATTGCCGCGTCTGTGGAATCGATAACATCGCGACGCCCGTCATACCAACGATCGCGACGCAGTCCTAGAGAGGCTCCAGTTGAGGGAATAAATTGCCAGAGCCCAACTGCATGGCTGTGAGAGTAAGCGAGTGGGTCATAGGTACTCTCTACGATCGGCAGCAGTGCCAACTCTAGAGGCATACCCGCTGCAGCTAGCTGCTCGGTAACATAGAAAATAAACGGTTCGGCACGGCCAAAAACAGTTTTTAAATAACTTGGGTTTCGCAGATACCAATCACGCTGTTTGGTTACGCTTGCTGGCAAGCTCTCCGGTGTTAAGGCAAAGCCATCTCGTAGCCTCTGCCAGAGGTCAATTGGAAGTACTGCGGATAAGTCAGGAGCCTGAGCTATATTAGAAGCCTCAGCGGGGTTGGGCACCTCAGATTGCTTAAGACGCTTAACCAGTGCGCCTGTCTCAGTTAACTTTGCCTGGTCGTCTGTATTCTGGGCCGCCACGGCATTAGCGGTCTCCTCAATAGGCACCACAGCAGAGTTTTGCTTCGATAGCTGAACACAGCTCACCGAAGCTAGAGCTATGTATAGAGGCAATACCAGACGTTTAGAGAGGGCTTTTGGAACTACAGGCAGCAAGTTGCGTACTCTTAATTTCAATAAAGGGCGGAATTGTAACGATCAGTGGATGGCGAAACAATCATCGATGTCTCAGGGGCCCAAATCACAACGTATTAGTCAACAGCAAGAAATCATCCGCTGGCCTTTAGGCAACTCAGAGAACATAATAACCAGCATGACAATGATCCTCTTTACACCGTGTTTTTAAAGCAACTCCGCCGCGCTGGTGAGAGCTTGCTTAACCGCCTCAAAGTGAATGATTTGGCCATGGCATCTGAAGGTATTCGGCAATGGCTGGGTACTGATTTTGGCCGTTATGTGCTCAGTCGCGAACGGCGAATCCTGCGTCAAAAATGTTCCAAGCTGCCGGGTTATAGAATGTTACGTCTGGGGCTTAGCGAAGATGCCGAGACTCTCGACTGCTTTGATCACATCCATCGCTTTAGTATGCACCCTTCGGAATTCAATGGGGACCATGCAGCCATCTCAGACTATATGGAACTGCCGCTAATGTCGGAGACTATTGACGTGATGCTGCTGCATCACGCGCTGGAGTTTTCCACTTCGCCCAAGGCAGTATTGGCTGAAGCCGGCAGGGTGACCATGCCCGGCGGTCATTTGATTCTCTGCATGTTCAATCCCTATGGTCCCATGGGCCTGCTGAAATTTCCTATGCAGCTGTTCTCAAAGCAGCGCCAATACCGTTTTCATAACCTGCGCACAGGGCGCGTTATTGACTGGCTATCACTGCTTAATTTCCATGTCGTACAAATTGAACACAGCGCCTATAATCTGCCGCTTAATTCTCCAGCCTTTAACGAGGATGAGAGTCGCTGGGAGCGAGCCTGTAAAAAGATACGTTTTCCGTTGGGCAACGTCTATATGATCCACGCGGTTAAACGAGTTCCACGAGGCACCAAGACAGCCTCGCCGCTTTGGAAGCGGGCGACCCACAATGGTTATCGCGCCTCAAGTGGCATTAAGCAGGCGCCCCATAGCAGCCATAGCCAGAGTAACGGTAATAGCCATCAAATATCTATCATTGACCCAAGGGCCGATCATGAAATCAGTTGAATTATTTACCGATGGCGCCTGCCGCGGCAATCCGGGCCCCGGTGGCTGGGGTGTGTTGATGCGCTATGGAGATAAAGAAAAAAACCTCTGTGGAGGTGAGGCAGAAACGACCAATAATCGTATGGAGTTGACCGCAGTTATTGAAGGCATTGCCGCTCTCAGCGAGCCTTGCAAAGTATCGGTTACCTCGGACTCCACCTATGTGCTCAAAGGCATTCAGGAATGGATGCCGGCGTGGAAGAAGCGCAACTGGAAAACCGCGAGCAAAAAGCCGGTGAAGAATGTTGATCTGTGGCAGAAACTGGATGCCGTGATCAAGCACCATGATATTGATTGGCACTGGGTAAAAGGGCACAGTGGGCACGCTGAAAACGAAATTGCCGATCATCTGGCCAATCGCGGTATCGACGAACTTTAATGACCCAATCATCACAAAATTATAAGTAGCAGAAACCATGAGACAGATTGTCCTCGATACAGAGACCACCGGCTTAGAAACGTCACAGGATCACCGTATTATTGAGATCGGCTGTGTTGAGCTGGTCGGGCGCAAGCTTACCGGCAGACATTATCATCAGTACGTCAACCCTCAGCGTAAGGTGGATGTTGGCGCTATGGAAGTGCATGGCATAACGGATCAATTTCTCGAGGATAAGCCACTGTTTGAAACTGTCGCTCGGGAATTCCTTGAGTTCGTCGACGGTGCCGACCTAGTTATTCATAACGCCCCCTTTGATGTTGGTTTTATCAATCATGAAATTGCCAAGCTCAATGGTGCCTATCAGGCAATTGAGAGCGGCTGTCGTATCATTGATACTCTGGCCCTGGCGCGACAAAAGCACCCGGGGCAAAAGAACAACCTAGACGCCCTGTGTAAACGTTATGGCGTCGATAACTCTCAGCGAGATCTCCACGGCGCACTCTTGGATGCGGAGATTCTGGCTGACGTCTATCTGCTGATGACCGGTGGGCAGGTGAATCTCAATATCAGTGGTCAACAGGCCTCTGACGGCGGGCAAGATAATAGCCGCAGTGGCATCCGTCGCCTTGCGCAAGATCGTCAACCCCTGCGCGTCGTCACTGCCAGTCAAGAAGAGATAGAACGCCACCAACAAAAACTCGAAGCGATTAATAAAAGCAGTGGCAACTGTCTGTGGATGAGCAGCGGCGACTGATACCTATTCATGACAAACCAGCCAGCACCTGACCTACCCAGCGGTCAGCAAGACTTTCAGCGCCTTCAGTTACTGGTCGACGAGACTGCCAGTACTCGCGACTGCTTTCGACTTAGTCGCCAGCTACGAGACCTGTCTCAGCAGTATAAACGCGGTCTTGATATCAGTTCTGGATGGCAGCAATGGCACAGTGCATTGCTAAAAACCCAAGCATTGACCCACAGCCGTCGCCAGACTGTTCCTGCTTTTAGCTATCCAGAACTACCGGTTAGCGCGCGAGCTGACGAAATTGCTGAGCTGCTAACCAAGCATCAGGTGATTGTGGTCGCTGGTGAAACCGGTTCGGGTAAAACCACCCAAATTCCAAAAATTTGTCTACAGGCTGGACGTGGCGTAAGAGGTTTAATCGGCCATACGCAGCCGCGCCGGATTGCTGCCCGCACCGTGGCCACCCGTATCGCCGAAGAGCTAAAGGTCAATATAGGCGAGGCAGTGGGCTATCAGGTGCGCTTCTCCGACCAGAGTGCACCCAACAGTCTGATCAAGCTGATGACCGACGGTATATTACTGGCAGAAATTCAGCGGGATCGCTTTCTCAGCGCCTACGACACAATAATCATTGACGAAGCCCATGAGCGGAGCCTGAATATTGATTTCTTGCTCGGCTACCTGAAAAATCTATTGCCCCAGCGGCCCGATCTAAAAATCATCATTACGTCAGCAACTATTGATGTCGACAAGTTCTCGAAGCATTTCAACGATGCGCCGGTGGTTGAAGTCTCAGGGCGCAGCTTTCCTGTGGACGTTATCTACAACCGTCCAGATGATCTAGAGGCTGATCGCGATCAAATGATCGTCGACTGTCTTCAAGATATTCACCACAATCAAAAAGCTGGGGACGTATTGATCTTTCTCAGCGGTGAACGTGAAATTCGCGAAGTAAATTTGGCCATTAAGCGGGCTCAGTTACCCCACACGGAAGTCGTGCCTCTGTATGCTCGTCTCAGTCTTGCGGAACAGAGTAAAATATTTTCCCCACACCGCGGACGGCGCATTGTACTAAGTACCAATGTTGCGGAAACCTCTCTCACGGTCCCAGGCATTCGCTATGTGATAGACACCGGCAGGGCACGGGTCTCGCGCTATAGCTTCCGCACCAAGGTTCAGCGCCTGCCAATTGAGGCCATCTCGCAAGCTAGCGCTAACCAGCGCGCTGGGCGCTGCGGTCGAATTGCGGATGGCGTCTGTTACCGGCTCTATTCAGAGGAAGACTTTGAGGGCCGACCAGCCTTTACCGATCCGGAGATAGTGCGCACCAATCTGGCTGCAGTTATTTTACAAATGCTGCAGCTGCGCATCGGCGATATTCGCAATTTCCCCTTTGTCGACCCTCCAGATTCGCGCATGATCAGCGATGGTTTTAAGTTGCTGGAAGAATTGCAGGCGGTAACTGAAGACGGCAAGTTATCGAACTTAGGCAAGCGCTTGGTGAATATTCCACTGGATCCGCGCTTTGCCCGCATGCTGCTAGAGAGCGCCAAAAATGGCTGTCTTGCCGAAGTGATGATTATTACCACCGGCTTGAGCATTCAAGACCCGCGGGAGCGTCCCGCCGACAAACAGCAAGCCGCTGATCAGAGCCATAAAAAATGGCAGGAACCGAACTCCGACTTTGTTTCGCTGCTCAATCTATGGCGTCACTTCGAAGAGCAGCGCCAGCAACTCTCGGGCAATCAATACAGCCGCTACTGCAAGCGCAATCACGTCTCCTATTTGCGCATGCGCGAATGGCGCGATCTCCATCATCAGGTGCATACAGCCTGTCGCGGGCTCAAACTAACCGCAAATACCGAGCCAGCAGAGCAGGACGCTATCCACCGTTCGATTCTCTCTGGGTTGCTCGGGCAGGTGGGTATTCTTCAGGATAAATGGGAATACCTCGGTACCCGCAATCGCAAATTTTTTATCTTTCCCGGTTCTGGTTTAAGCAAAAAGCCACCAAAGTGGTTGATGGCGGGCTCACTTATGGAGACCACCAAACAGTTTGCCCTAACCGTCGCTAAAATTGACTCCGATTGGCTTGAACCCCTTGCAGCGCATCTGGTGAAAAAGAGCTATAGCGAACCGTTTTACAATAAAAAATCTGGCCAGGTTATGGCCAAAGAGCGCCAGACATTATTTGGTCTCAGCATTGTTGAAAATAAAAATAGGGTCTATGGACAGGTCGCGCCTCAGGAAGCGCGCAACGTTTTTATTCAACAGGCACTGGTAGAAGAGGGCTATCGTGGCAAGGGCGAGTTTTACCGCCGAAATCACAAACTAGTCGCAGAGTTACAGGCCCTGGAAGATCGCTTTCGACGTCGGGATCTACTGGTCGAGCAGCAAGCCATATTCGACTTTTATGATCAGTTGGTTCCAGAGGGTATCTATAATCTTGCCGCCTTTGAAAAATGGCGCAAACAAACCGAGGCCAAAACACCCAAGCTACTGCTAATAGACAAAGAGTATCTGTTGCTTCGCGGGCTGTCTCAGGACGAGCAGGCACAGTTTCCGGAGACTATTAGCTGTGATGGCATTCCCTACCAACTGCGCTACCACTTTCAGCCAGGCCATGCAGAAGACGGCGTCAGTGCTGTGGTGCCACTGGCGCTGTTGCATCAACTGCCAAGGTACTTTTTCGAATGGTTGGTGCCTGGTATGTTGCGGGACAAATGTATCGCGCTGATTAAAAGCTTGCCCAAACAGACACGTCGGCATTTCGTCCCGGTTCCCGATCATGTGGATGTCTTTCTGCGCAAAGCCAAGTCTCAGGATAGGCCTCTTACCGAAGTCCTTGCAGAGCATCTGCGAACGGTTAGCGGCGTGGTTATTGAGCCCGAACAGTGGCGTCAGGAGAGCCTCGACAACTGGTATCAAATGAACTTCGTACTGGAGGACGATCAAGGTGTCACTATCGCTATGGCACGCAGTCTCGAGCAATTACAGCGCGACTTTAAGCAGCAAATTAGTCAGGGTCTAGAGAAGGCTGCAGATCAAAGTACCTCCCGCCAGGGTATCACTGAATGGGACTTTGACGAATTACCGGAAGAGGTGGCGCTGCAGCACGGCAAGATCAGTATCAAAGCTTGGCCAGCACTGCGCGACTGCGGCGACTCTGTATCTCTCGAAGTGATGGACAATCCCTTACAAGCGGAAAAGGTCAGCCGCCAAGGGCAGCTGCGATTGGCACTGCTGCGAGGTCGTGAACAAGTTAAATATCTAGAAAAGAATCTGCTGCGCGGCAAAGATTTGGCACTCAAAGCGGCCAATGTGGGTGCGCGTCAGCGCTTGATCGACGCACTGATCAGTGCCAGTTTTCAGCAGGCTGTTTTTAGTGGGCACAGCGTGGTCAGAGATCAACAGCAGTTTGATCAGGCCTATGAACAGGGCATTAGCCAAGTCGTCGGGCTAGCCCAGAGCTACACTGAGTCTATTGAGACACTGTTGCCGCGATTGCATGATTTGCAAAAGCAGCTGCGCGGCCTAGGTCTGCCGGCTATTTATGCCGCTGAGGATATTCGCAATCAACTCGATTGGCTGTTCGCCTCAGAGACCCTGTGTACTGTCACCGATGAAATTATTAGTCAGTACCCACGCTATATAAACGCGATTCAGGTGCGGGTAGAAAAGCTAACGCAGCAGCAGAGCAAAGATCGTCAGCATATAGCTGAGATAAGTGATTTGTTAACCGACTGTCGGCAAGCCTTGATCGAAGACCAGCCGCTCTCAAGTGATCTTGAAGCCGCGTTACTCGACTACTGCTGGCTGGTTGAGGAATATCGTGTGTCGCTGTTCGCCCAGCAATTAAAGACCCGGGTTCCAGTTTCACTCAAGCGTTTGAATAAACGCTGGGTCGAAGTTGATGAGCAGCTAAGGCGCTTTCGTGTTCAGGCAGGCTAGGGACCGCTGTTTGACCAGTGGTTGTAAAAAAAGCCCCTTAAATAGTCACTCCGCAGTGAAACTTCTTTGCTACTGTTAGGTCAGGATAGCATCTCGATTCAGTCCTGGATTGGGAATAATGGAAAATAATATGGCAACACCGCCATCACAAGGAGTAAGTCTAATGAATAAACCCAAAACCAATCCACTTGTCACGGCCATTGGCTCAGTTTTTGTCGCGGCCTCAGCACTCTCAGCTGTCGCGCTATCCTCATCAGCCCTCGCTGCGGAAAACCCGTTCCAGGCCGATCAACTTAGATCCGGCTACAATCTTGCTGCTGGCGCCGAAGGCAAATGTGGCGAAGGCAAGTGCGGAGAGAGCAAAGCCAAATCCGAAGGCAAATGTGGCGAAGGCAAGTGCGGTGAAGATAAGGCCGCGTCAGAAGGTAAATGTGGTGAAGGCAAGGCCAGTGCCGAAGGCAAATGCGGTGAAGGCAAATGTGGCGGAGCAGCCTAGTGCAATTGTCGCCACAGCGGCTAGTTAGCGTCAACGATTCTCTAGTACGTCGAACGTTTATCTAATGGTATATCAGTATCCTGTTCAGGGGGCCGGTTTAGGCTTGAGGCGCTCGCTTTGCGGGCCTCTCTCCTCAGTGTCTCCTGAACAGGTGCAGTTTATGGAAGTGGCGCCAGAAAACTGGATCAATGTCGGCGGTCGCTATGGCGCAGCTCTGCGCAGTTACACTGAAAAATTTCCATTTGTTATGCACGGACTCTCGCTCTCTATAGGCTCGCCCTCTGGGCTCGACTGGGATCTTCTGCGTTCAATTAAAACCTTTATAGCCGAGCACTCCATACGCTGTTACAGCGAGCATCTGAGCTACTGCAGCGACAGTGGTCATCTCTACGATCTGATGCCAATCCCTTTTACAGAAGAAGCCATCGACTATGTTGCCGAGCGGATTATCCAAATTCAGGACTTTCTCGGTCAGCGCATCGCCATGGAAAACGTCTCCTATTACGCCGCACCGCAACAGGAAATGTCCGAGATTGAATTTCTCAATGCCGTATTAAACAAAGCCGACTGCAACTTATTACTCGACGTGAACAATATTTTCGTTAACAGTATTAACCACCGTTATGACCCCTATGATTTCTTAAAGGCACTGCCCGGTGAGCGCATTGCCTACGGCCATATTGCCGGCCACTTCGAAGAGGCCGAAGACCTTCGCGTCGACACCCATGGCGCCGATGTAATAGATCCCGTATGGCAGCTGTTAGATGCTGCCTATGCCCAGTTTGGTGTGTTTCCAACACTGCTGGAGAGAGACTTTAATATTCCTCCGGTTGATGAGCTACTGATGGAAGTTGACCAGATAAGGGGCTATCAGCGAAAGTACGATAAAATAGAGCAGGGCGATCCACAGTCACTTCGCAAGCCTACTCAGTTGGAAAAGGTATTAGAAAAGAACTTCAGGTTGCGTCTCAGCCTGCCTTTCAACGGGCTCAGTTTGAGCTCGCCGCACATATCAGAAACCCCCAAACCAATCCGGCGCCTAAAGGTATCGAAGATCGCCGTCTGGAAATCTATAGAAGCCTATTTTTTAATAATATCGAAGCTTTTATTGCCAATGGCTTCCCAATCCTTAAGTCCATCACTGACACAGAACGATGGACCTCAATGATCCGCGACTTTGTGCATCGGCATCAGAGCCACAGCCCCTACTTTTTAGATATAGGCGCTGAATTTTTGCACTACCTCGAGAGCGAGCGTATAGCTCAGCCAAGGGATCCGGTTTTTCTGTTGCAATTGGCGCACTATGAGTGGGTGGAGTTGGCTCTCGATGTCTCAGTTATCGACTTTCCCGAGGTTCGCCAGCAGGGCGATATACTTGAGAATCAGCCGGTGGTCTCGCCACTGGCCTGGGTGATGAGCTATCACTATCCCGTTCATCTAATTGGGCCTGACTTCCAGCCAACTGAGGCGTCGACCGATACAACTCAGATCATCGTTTACCGTGACCGTCAGATGCAGGTAGGTTTCATGGAGATCAACCAAATTACCCAGCGACTGCTGCAGATCCTAGATCAAAATAGGTTTACGGGCAGGGCTGCCTTGCTTCAATTAGCCGCTGAACTTGAGTATTCCAATCCGGATGCCATACTTGAGTTTGGGGCGGATCTTCTGACGCAACTGCGCAGCAAAGATATAATCTGTGGATTATATTAATTATTAATGTTGAGAGTGATTAGGCAGTGTACGTTAAGCAATTAGGGCAGTAAGATACCAGTAGACACATTTGGATAATTTAAGAGTACATCATGACGCATCTATCCCGCTTTTTTCCCTCACAGTTGGGTGTGAAAGTATTCGCGACAGTCTCATTGGTAATGACATTGTTGAGTTCTGCGCTCTCTGCAGAGGAAGCGGATAGCTTAGAAAGTTTTAATCGCAATATGTTTTATGTCAACGAGCGCCTCGATCAGTATGCATTGAGACCTGTTGCCGTCGCCTATACCAATGTTATGCCGAACCCATTAGAGCGCGGCATTGGTAACTTCTTTAGCAATCTCAATGAAATTACCAATGTAGTCAATGATGTGTTGCAGGGAAAATTTAAGCAAGCGGGCCATGACGGCGGTCGCTTTCTGATTAACTCAACAATTGGTATGGCCGGCTTCTTTGATGTGGCCGAGCGAGCCGGTATCAGCAAAAGCGACGGCGAAGATTTTGGCCAGACCTTGGCTGTCTGGGGAGTCGGGGAAGGCCCCTACCTAATGCTACCCCTGTTGGGCCCGTCCACTCTCAGAGACGCGCCGAGTAAGTTTATCGACAGTTTAATCAACCCGCTTTCCTATAGTGACGATGTCAGGGCGCGTAATTCTGCGCAAGCATTAGATCTTTTGACCACCAGAGTGAGCTTGCTAGCTGTAGATCAAATTGCCACTGGTGATCGGTACCTGTTCGTCAGAGATGTTTATTTGCAACGTAACCGCTTCCTGGTTAATGATGGCGCTGTTGAAGATGATTTTGGCGACTTCGATGATTTTGACGACTACTAAATAGATAGACAGATGGCTTACCCTACGTTTAACGTTGAGCCCTAAACTACCACATGCGAAAGCCGTATTAGCGATGAAAGCACCGTCAGATCTGATCTTTTTTCTTGGCGAAAAGCAGCCCAGCGTTGAGGACTCAAATCACAGTCTGCAATTACTTATTGATCAGTCGACTGCGGTGCAAAATGTCGAGGCGATCCGCACTCGATGTCAGGATCCGCTGTTACAACCGCTGCTAGTGGGCTCAGATCAGATTGCGATCGAAAGCGACAGTCAGCGCGAATACCTAAAGGCTCTAGCAGCTGAATTCTTAGTGATAGTTCTCCTCGGAGCCAATCAAAGCCATCAGGTTGCCGATTACTTTCGCCTCGGCGTGGCCGATGTGGTATTTCCTCAGAGCAGCGACAAGGAACTCGCCGCAATTCTTGAGCGAGTCGATACTCTTGCTGAATCCCGTGATCAGAAACGCCTCTATCGCAGTGAGCTGGAAAAAACCAACCAAAATTTGCAAGAGAGTCTGCGGCTACTAAAGCAAGATCAACTCGCCGGCCTTGAAGTACAAAAAAGCTTGATGCCCGAGAGCCCGCTTAAATTCGGCGATTACGAAATTTCTCACTCCATAACACCCTCGCTCTATTTAAGCGGCGACTTTGTTGGCTACAACTTTGTCCTCGGTCGCTATCTGCTATTTTATTTTGCCGATGTCTCGGGGCATGGCGCCTCATCGGCATTTGTTACCGTTCTGCTGCGCTTTATGATCGGCCGAGTGATCCGCAAGCATCAGGTGAAAAAAGACTACACGGCTCTGGCTCAGGCCCCTGAGGGACTAGTTGAGTCAATTAACAGTCAACTGTTGGCCACCGGTCTTGGCAAGCATTTGACCATTGTCGCCGGGTCATTAGATACCGAGACCAGAAAGCTGCGCTATGTAATTGGTGCCCAGCAACCGGCACCGATTTTAATCTGCGATGGTCAGGCGCGATTCCTGCCGGGTAAAGGTAAGCCCGCGGGTATTTTCGAAGAGGCGACCTGGGCCGTTGAGGAGATCGCTCTGCCTGAATCCTTTGCGCTGGTGCTGTTATCTGATGGTGTTTTCGACCTGCTCTCGGATAAGGAAATTATCGATAAAGAGGTCACCTTGTTGAGGTACCTCAGCACCAGCTCAGAGAGCTTGGATAAACTCAAAGACGCATTGTTTGTAGAGGGTATTGAAGCCCCCCAAGACGATATATCCGTTCTACTGTTGACCAGAGGAATCTAGCGTGAGCGTAGGAAAAATTTTAGTTTCTGACGAAGAGGGCAACTATCTCATCAAGTTTATTGGCGATGTTAGAGTCACCCTTTGCGGCTCGCTAAATCGCTATATGGACACTATTTTTGGCAGCCATGACGTTAAGAGATTAGTGGTCGATATGCTCGAGGCGGAGGGCTTGGACAGCACTACCCTGGGTTTGTTGGCTAAGCTCGGACTGCACTGCCGTAAACAATACGGTATTGATGTGCAGGTCTTCTGTCAGAACCCCAGTATCTTGCGCACCCTTGACTGCATGGGCTTTGACGAACTATTTGATATTATTCAGGAAGTTCCAGATATCAGTGTCAAGCTCCAGAGTATCGCCTCGGTGAATCCGGAAGTGGACGAGATCCGCAAGCAGGTTTTGGAGGCGCACAAGTTGTTGGTGCAGCTCAATCCTAAAAATAGCTCAGAATTTACTGACCTAATACGCACTTTAGAATCAGGCCACTAAGCACGATCGGTACCTATTTATCAGCTATCTCTAGCGGATAATTTACACTGGATAAACTCGCTGTGACGCAAATGTAGCAGGTCAGCAACGCGGCGAATAATGCCTTCTTCATGTTTATCTAAATGACCGTCGGCAAACGCCACACGCCACATCGCTGTCATCAACTTGAGCTTCTTCTCGTGATCGAAATGAGCGTTGATCTCCTTAGTAAACTGATAGAGCGACGTCGCATCAGAAACTTCATCGCGCGACAGCAGCACCAACTCATCAACCTGCTCAGAACTCAGCTCTAACATCTGCGCAAGCGTTGCGCTAATCGATTGGAGTTCATCCTCGGCCAGATTGCCATCAATAACCATTACCTCGATCAGCAGCGCCGCTGTTGCCAGCTGCTCGCCGCTGAGTGAGTTGTCGTCCGCATCAACTACATTTTTGGCAAAAAATGCCTTAATTTTAGCAATCATTAGTCTAAGTCTTTTAACCAGGTTTCAAGTTTCATCTGATCCGCAACAAATCCACGAATACCCTCGGCCATCTTTTCAGTAGCCATTGCATCCTGATTCAGCTCAAAGCGGAATCCGCTCTCACCACCAAGGCTGTAGTGAATCGTCGAGCCGGTGTCGGCCGGATCCAATCTGCGCTCCAGAGTGCCGTAATCATCATCCAGTGCCTGCAGTAACTGCGGGCTAATAGTCAGGCGGTCACAGCCAGCCAGCTCGGTGATCTCTTCGGTATTTCTAAAGCTCGCACCCATAACCACCGTGTTGTAGCCAGTCTGCTTGTAGTAATTATAGATTCGCGTCACCGACTGTACGCCCGGATCATCAGCCGGCTCATACTCAGTGAGGCCAGTTGAGTTTTTATACCAGTCGAGAATACGGCCGACAAACGGCGAGATCAAAAAGGCGCCAGCATCTGCAGCAGCCACTGCCTGAGTAAAGTTAAACAATAGTGTCAGGTTGCAATTAATACCTTCTTTTTCCAGCTGTTCTGCAGCGCGAATACCTTCCCAGGTCGACGCCATTTTAATCAACACGCGCTCGCGACCAATACCGGCCTGTTCATAGAGGTTGATCAGATGACGCGCTTTGGCGATAGACGCATTGGCATCAAAGGAAAGGCGCGCATCCACTTCGGTGGAAACACGACCGGGAATCTGTTCGAGAATTTTTTCACCAAAACCCACTGCCAGTCTGTCCATACAATCTGCCAGCTGCTCATTGCTCGACTGACGGCCATTCATTGTTGTAGAGACAATTGAGTCAACCAGACCTCGGTAGGCAGGCATCTGGGCAGCTTTTAAGAGCAGTGATGGGTTAGTTGTGGCATCTTCAGGAGAATACTGAGCAATGGCATCGAAATCGCCAGTGTCGGCAACCACGGTGGTCATCTTTTTGAGTTGAGTGAGTTTACTCTTAGTGTTGCTCATGTATCTTATTCCCCTGTTGTCTTGGATAGTGCGGTGCTTAAAACCTCAATTGTCGCCGAGGGCTTATGGGCATTCTCGCTAATATGGCGTCTGAATTGACGGGCGCCTGGCATGCCATGAAATAAACCCAATATATGACGGGTCATGGCATTCAATTTGGTGCCCTTGCTGAGCTCGTTATCCGCGTATTGTAAAAACTCTTCAGCGATTTGTCGCCGCGTTTTTACCCCGTGGCTGGCACCATAGATATCTTGATCTACACTAGCCAGTAAGTACGGATTGCTATAGACCTCACGCCCAACCATAACGCCATCGAGGTGTTGCAAGTGCTCTTTAGATTGCTCAAGAGTTGTGACACCACCGTTGATGATAATCTCCAATTGAGGGAAATCTTTTTTTAGCCGATAGACGCGATCATAGTTCAGTTCAGGAATCTCTCGATTCTGTTTTGGGCTGAGACCTTTGAGCCAAGCCTTGCGCGCATGAACCAAAAATACCTCGCAGCCGCTCTCGGCAACACGGCCGACAAAGTCGCGCAAAAACTCATAGGAATCATACTCATCTACGCCAATTCGATGCTTGACCGTTATCGGTAAGTCCACCGCCTCGCGCATTGCCGAAACACAGTTAGCCGTGATCTCTGCATCTTTCATCATCACTGCGCCAAACATACCGTTTTGCACGCGATCGCTAGGGCAGCCACAGTTTAGATTGATCTCGGCATAGTCATACTGAGCCGCCATTTTGCAGGCTGTCGCCAAATCTGCCGGACTGCTGCCACCCAGTTGCAGTGCTACTGGGTGTTCGAACGCATCCATTTGAAGATGATAGTCACTGTCGCCATGGATGATTGCACCGGTGGTTAGCATTTCCGTATAGAGCATTGTGTGCTGGCTGATCAGGCGCAAAAAATAGCGACAGTGACGATCAGTCCAGTCGAGCATGGGTGCGACACAGAATTTTCTATCAATCATTGATCATTGATCACTAGGTGAATGCCAGTAGAGCGTTCGGGCGGTTGTTTAGAGGGCGTCATTTTACACGGTTTTATACTTGGATGCGCTGTTCAAGGTGAGCGAAAGGTAAACAGTCGATGGCTTGTCTAGCTCGCTAGGGGGCACTAGGCTTTTTGTGAGGTAGATTACACAGTGTTTCAGTGCTTAGTATCTCTATAAAAGTATCATATATGATATTAAAATAGATATTTATGCGTTATATAGATCATATTTGATATTTATTTTTGCTGGGATCTGCTTTTGTTGCTACAGTGTATTTGTAGCGCTAATTGCCCACCTACTTGTACTCGGCCCTAAGTTTCTTGGGGTCACAACATATCAGAGTAGATCTCATGAAAATCGATTATTTAACGCCAGAGGATGCAGCCCTGGTCGAAATGGGCCGCAGGCTGGCTCGTGTGCGCAAGCAGCAGGGCTTTTCACAAATCCGTCTGGCTGAAGAGGCCGGTGTTGGTGTTGCCACTCTGCGCCGAATCGAATCCGGTCAGGACGGTCAAATGGCCTCATGGCTCAAGCTTCTAAAAGGGCTGCGCATGACCGCAGCCATTGATACGTTGCTGCCAGAAACCTTTGACTCACCTATGGCTGAAGTACTTTTCGGCGCGAAGAAAAACCAAAAGGCGCGAGTGGCTGAGCCGGGTATTCGCTGGGGCGATCAAATCGAATGACCACCGCAACGGTAAAACTCTGGGGAACCACTATAGGCTACGTGGCGATGGCGAGCGGAGAGCGCTTTGCCCGTTTCGAATATGACCCCGAGTTTGAGCGCTTTGGCATTGAGCCAGCGCCATTGATGATGCCGGTGCAGGGCAGGCGAATCTATCAGTTTCCCGATCTGCATCCGCGGTCTTTTCACGGTATGCCAGGATTGATTGCCGATAGCTTGCCCGACAAATATGGCCAACGGCTGATCGATGTATGGCTTGCACAAACTGGCTGCAATCCGTCGGACTTTAATGCAGTGGACCGTCTCTGCTATACAGGCACAAGAGGAATGGGTGCCTTGGAGTTTGAACCCTCTGCTGGACTAAATAAAAGCGAAGGCAAATTATTAGCAATAGAAGACCTCACTGAACTTGCTTCAATAGCCTTTGCCAGCAAACAAGCACTGGATACAAGGTTTACCAATGCGGAGGGCAGGGACGCATTGCTCGATGTTCTTCGAGTTGGCACCTCCGCGGGCGGTGCAAGAGCTAAAGCAGTTGTTGCGTTCAACCCCGATACTCAGCAAGTCCGCTCCGGCCAGCTGCATTTACCCGCCGGTTTTGAACATTGGCTAATTAAATTCGATGGGGTGAAATTCAGCGGTGACTGGGGCATAGCTGATCCATCGGGCTATGGTCTTATGGAATACAGCTATTACCTCATGGCTAAAGAGTGCGGCATCAATATAATGGAGAGTCGTATCTTGTCAGAGAGCGGCCGCAACCACTTTATGACCCGTCGTTTTGATCGCGATAGTGATGGCAGCAAAAAGTTTGTTCAGACTTTCGCGGCGCTTACCCATTACGATTATTATGAAAGTGGTTATCACTCCTACGAACAGCTATTTATGGTCATGAAACGATTGGGTATTGCTAAAAAAGCTGTCGAAGAGCAGTTCCGTCGCGTGGTATTTAATATCGTTGGCTGTAACCAAGATGATCACGTCAAAAACGTCGCCTTTATGATGGACAGAAATGGCACATGGGATATATCTCCAGCCTATGACCTGGTTCATGCCGAGGGCAGTCAATTTACGCGCAATCATCAGATGAGTATCAATGGTAAAACCAATGATTTTGATCGTGGAGATTTAAAGCGTCTAGCCCAATATGCTGGTCTGCCGCGGGGCAGTGAAAAGCCGATTATTCAGCACACGGTGGAGGCATTTACGCATTGGAAAAAGCTTGCGACTGATCTTAGTATTCCCGCTAAATTGCAGGAGCATGTTCTGCGCACATTGCGATTAGAAATATAACTCCCAGAACTGATACCGATTGCTACAGAGGCTGTATTGGTTTAGGTTGACTCTGGTAACGAACGAGCCGGTCCTCAAAAGAGCTCGATGTAAGAGCATAATCACTCTTCAATGGGTGACTCAGTGCTTTAACACCTAAATAAGGTGCCCCATGAAACTGATTAACGGTCAAAAAAATCTCAGCAAACTCAGTAATATAGGCCCAGGACTGAGCCGATTGCCGCTAAGTACTTTCCGTTTTGTCTACGATAGCTTTGATCTATTATTTGGCAGCGGTTCTCGATCTGATGTCACGACAGAAGACCGATCAATCGATGTGGGTGAGCGTGAACTGGGCATTAGAATTTATCGCCCCAGCAAAGCTGCTCCCAAGCTAACCATGGTCTACTTTCATGGCGGCGGTTATGTGATTGGTGGGTTTAAAAGTCATCATGGCTTTTGTAGTCTGTTAGCGGGTCAGGCCAATATAAACCTTATTTCGGTAGACTATCGACTAGCACCTGAGAGCCCATTTCCGGGTCCATTGCAGGATGGTTTGGATGCCTGGAACTGGGTGACAGATCATGCAACTGAGCTGGGTATTGCGCAGACCAAAATTGGTATGGGAGGGGATAGTGCTGGGGGTAATCTCACGGCGGTATTATCCATGCAGACCTTCGGCGATATGTTGGATGGGTCTTTAAAGTCAGCGCCGGCCTTCCAGTTTTTGCTTTACCCTTGGGTCGATATGAGCGGTGAGTCGGATTCGATTCAGCGTTTTGGTAAGGGGCTTATCTTAACTCAGGAAACCATGACCTTTTTCCACGGCGCTTACTTGCCCACAGACCTAGAGCCTCAGGCGATCAAAACCAGTCCCTTACTCTGTGAGGATATAAGCAAAACACCGGATACATTGATGGTGACCGCGGAATACGATGTGTTGAGAGATGAAGGCCTGGCCTTTGTCGAAAAGTTGCAGCAGGCGCAGGTGTCGGTAACTCATCTTCATTTGCCCGATTGCACTCATGGGTTTATATCAACGGGAAAATTTAGCCCAGCAACGCGAAAACGTTTAAATGAAGTCGCGGATATATTGACTCAATATGCTGAAGCTAACTAGAAGCTTATAGACCGATCTGGCCCTTTCTTTGTCTTAGAATCCCATCAAGCCTTCGGATTTAATGAGTTTGGGTGAACGATGAGCCATGGTTTGATTAAGGATAATGGTCGACTCTATATCTTCCACCTGTTCTACCGTGGCCAGTTTGCCCTTTAAAAAGGATTCAAATGTCTGCAGATTTTTGGTCACTATGCGCAGTGCATAATCATGCACGCCGGCCAGAACACAGCACTCCAATACTTCACTAAATTCTCCGATCGCCGCTTCAAATGAGGCCGCATTGCTGGAGGTGTTTTTGTTTAACTTAATAAACACAAAAGCCGAGACGCCAATACCGAGCATGCTGTGATTGAGTCGCGCAGTGTACTGTTCGATCAGGCCGCTCTGTTCCAGTTTACGCAGACGCCGAAGGCAAGGCGTTTGCGAGAGATTAACGAGGGCGGAGAGTTCGGCATTGCTGATCCGTGCATTGGCCTGCAGGGCTGTCAGTATCCTCAGATCGGTGGCGTCTAAATTGGTGCTATCTGCGCTTTGATGGTTTATGGGCATAATCAACTCAACAATGACTTTAAAAGAGATGAATTATACATATTATGCTTATATAGGTGCGTTATTTGACCGAAAGCGTTAAGGGCCTTTTGTTACTATTTGCCGCTATTTCAGCATTCTAATAAATAGGCAGAACAACAAATGACCGATAAAGCCAAGGCACTTGATCTGTGGATCCGCAACGATTTTAGGCAGATCAATACGGCGCTCGAAGCGCTGCACTTTAGTCAGCCTGATCGACTGCCTGCGCCGGGTTTGGGTGAGGTTTTAAAGCGGCGTCTGGTGGAAGAGGGTACAGCCCTAATCAGTGACTTGCTCAATGAGGGCAATACCGATGAAGGCTTTGATAGTGGTTTTGATTTACTCGGCAATGTGGGCTTTTATATGGCCGCCTGCCGCCGTCATGAAATCACCGAACCCTCTCGAGAAACAGGGTCTCCTTTGCGGGAAGCTTCTGCATTGGCCATGCAATTAGGTGCCTCTCTGGGTGTGATTCCACGCTTTGCCTCCAGTCATTTGGAAACTCATAATCGGGCTATTAGTGGCGTCTACAAAACCTTTACTGACCTAGACGATGAGAAGCTATTTCTCGATTACAACACCCGCAGTGTTTTTGCCTTTATTCGCGCCTCGGAAGCATTGCGCCAGATATTGCCGCTGGGTGTTTCTCATCCAGTGACCTACGATCTTCTGCTAAGCGCCAAACAGTCTCTGGAACAGGTTTACGCATACAACCAAGCGCTATTTGAAAAACTCGATGTTGATCGTTTCTTTTACTGCGTCAGACCCTATTACCGGCCCCATCGGGTAGGGCTTCACGAATACCGCGGCGCCAATGCCGGGGATTTTTCTGGGATCAATGTAATCGATCTTTTACTTGGTCTGTGCCGCGCTGACGATCCCTATTATTCCCAACTATTGGTCGATAAGTTTTTGTTTATGCGTCCGGACGATCAGCTAGTATTGCGAGACTGTATGCGTCGCACCAGTTTGCTCGATAGCTTCTTGGCCACGGCGGATACGGATAAACAGCAGCCCTGGGTACAGAGAAATCTGCAGCTATTTTTGCAGGTGTGCCATGCCCATGGTCAGACCGCACTGCAGCATCATGAACAGCTAGTGAATAAGTTTATTGAACGGCCCGCGGACAAGGGATCGCTGTCCGAGACTAGTGGTATTACCGCCAGCGGGCCACCGCTGCCAGTGCTATTAAAAAGCTTGCGCAAACTCTGTGATATGCGCTGTGCGGCGGACGTCGGTGGCGAGTTTAAAACCCGTCATAAAGATATTGAGTACCTTAAACGGTTGCTGCTATGAACCAGTTTGTTGCCCATGAGGGAATCTATATGCTCAGCCATTCTGTGGGTCTGCCACTGGTTGGTGCAGAACAGGCTGCGACCCGCGCCTTTTGGCAGCCATGGCAGCGTGGTGATGCGACTATATGGAATCACTGGCTGACTGAGGTCGCCGCCTTTCGGGAACAGTTGGCGCTGCTAATGAATACTGATATGGCGAATATCTGCCCTCAGAGCAGTCTCTCTAGTGCGGTATCGAAAATTGTTTATTCACTGCCAGTTCGTGAAGGGCGGTCGGTTATCTTGTTGAGCGAAGAGGACTTTCCGTCGATTGCTTTTGCGCTGCAAAAAACTGCCAGTCTGGGTTACCAATTGAAGTTTATTCCGGCAGATACAGATACCTCGGACCTGGGTCAGTGGGATCAGCAAATGACAGCTGATGTGGGCCTGGTGTTGGTAACTCATGTGCAGTCCAATAATGGACGTCAGTTACCGGTTCAACAGATCACCGACCTGGCACGTCAGAAAGGTATCCTATCTCTGGTAGATGTGGCCCAGTCGGTGGGGATTATTCCCATTGATCTTCAGCAGTGGCAGGCGGACTTTGTGGTGGGCTCTTCGGTTAAATGGATTGGCGGTGGCCCTGGGGCGGCGTTTCTCTGGGTTGATCCAGAGATCATTGACCAGTGCGAGCCGGACAATGTCGGCTGGTTTTCCCATGAAGATCCTTTTCAGTTTGATATTCACCATTTCTGCTACTCCCCGGACGCCTTAAGGTTTTGGGGTGGCACACCGTCTGTTTATCCCTACGCAGTGGCGGCCAATAGTCTCGATCAAATTAATGCCGTGGGTGTGGATAAAATTCGGGCGAATAATATTCTTCTTAGCGAGATGCTTATTCACGCTATACCCACTTCTGCACTAATTTCACCGTATTTAGAAGACCAGAGAGGAGGTACTGTGATTGTGAATTTTGGGCAATCTCAGCAGCAGATTATTCGTCGTCTTAACGCATGCCAGGTGCACTTTGATAGTCGGGCCAAAGGTATTCGATTATCGCCCCATGGTTGTAATAGCGTCGAGCAAATCAAAAAAGTAATAAGCTGTTTTTAATTCATATTTTGCACTACGAAACGGCCAATAATAGGGTAACCTTTAGACATAAACTCTCGACCATAAGAAGAGCAACGTGATGAATCAAAACCTCCCTAAAAAGGCTTCTATAAACCGCCGCCAATTACTCAAAGGTATGAGTGCCAGCCTTGGGCTCCTTGCTCTTCGTGGCTTTGAAGTCCAGGCCGCAGCGCCAGCATATTTTACCCATGGTGTTGCCAGCGGTGATCCTTTAGCTGATCGCGTTATTTTGTGGACACGCCTGATCCCCGGTAGCGGTGAGCACGGGACTATAAACTGTCAGTGGCAGGTGGCCAAAGATCGCGCCTTTAAGCAGATTGTTAGCATCGGTATGACGTCAACCAATTCTGAGCGGGACTATACCGTCAAGATTGATGCGGCAGGACTCAACCCCAACAGCGGATACTTTTACCGTTTTTTAAGCGACGGTCAGCTGGCCAGTCCTATTGGCAGGACCCGCACCTTACCGGAGGGCGATATAGATCAGATTCGCCTCGGTATTACCTCTTGCTCCAACTACCCTCAAGGCTATTTTAATGTCTACCGCCATATGGCTGAGACTGATATAGATCTGGTGCTGCATCTGGGTGACTATATCTATGAATATGCCGAAGGTGTCTACTCCAATAAAGTAGCTACTGACGAGCTCGGTCGGAAGGTTGAGCCGACTAATGAGATTCTAAGTCTCGAAGACTATCGCATGCGCTACGGTCTCTATCGCACCGATAAAGATTTGCAGCTAGTTCACGGACGTCACCCTTTTATCTGTGTCTGGGATGATCACGAACTGGCGAATGATTCCTGGAAAGAGGGCGCCGAAAATCACAGTGCCGATGAGGGCGATTTTGGGGCGCGTATGCGCAGTGCCCGTCAGGCCTACCATGAGTGGATGCCTATTCGCACTGGCGCCCAAGGTGATCAGAGCGCCATTTTCCGCAGCTTTAAACTGGGTAATCTAGCGGATCTGATGATGTTAGATACGCGCCTCCACGGCCGTGATCAGCCCTTGGATTACGCCAAAGACCTGCCCATGCACTCAGCCTTATTTCAGCTGTCAGCTTCAGGTGAGGGCAGCTTAATCAGTGAGGAAGCGTCTGCCGGCGTGCCTGCTGACCAGCTTAAACGTATCACCATGCCCTTTGATTTCACGTCTGGTACGCCGACTCCAGTCAATGATTATGCGACCATTAAAGACCTTACCGCTGAGACCTTGCCTCAGGGTTGGTATTATCTGCCGGACAGTCAGAGCTTTAAACAGCAGGCTCTGGTTGAGCCCCACAGAACCATTCTCGGTGCCGATCAAGAGCAGTGGCTCGATAGCCAATTACAGGCCAGTTCCCAGCGTGGCGCTATTTGGCAGGTAATAGGCCAGCAGGTCCTAATGGGCAAGTTACGACTGCCAGTGCTAACCAATGAACAGCTTAAGATCGATCAGGCGGAGCCGTATATTCGTGAAATCATGGAGATGATGCAGGTGCTGGCGCCAGATCAGATGCCATTTAATCTCGATGCCTGGGATGGCTATGCAGCGTGCCGCGATCGCGTGTTTAGTAGCTTTGCTGAGCACGGCACTAATCCAGTAGTGCTGGCGGGAGATACCCACAATGCCTGGGCGTTTAATCTCGCGGGTAGTAATGGCCAGGCCGTGGGCGTTGAAGTTGGCACTCCTGGAGTGAGCAGTCCTGGGCTAGAAACCTACCTGCCTACAGACCCCGGTGAGCTGGGTAAGGCAATACAGGATGTCAGTGGTGAGCTGTTTGCCGTGGACACTGCTCGGCGCGGTTGGTCAGAGATGACATTGACCCCTGAAGCCATGACCAATCAATGGCATTTTGTCAGCACAGTGTTGGATCGGAATTATAGCGTCGAGAGTTCCCCGATACAGTACTGCAAAGCCGGCAATAAGCACTTCTCATAAGCTCCTTTTATCGACAAAAACGGCTACAATCTCGCCATGGCATTTGACCCCCCAACATTTCTCAAATCATTGACCCAGCGGCCGGGTATCTATCAGATGTTCAATGGCGAGGGAGAGATACTCTATGTGGGTAAAGCTAAGAACCTCAAGAATCGGGTTAGCAGCTATTTCCGCAAGACCGGCCTGAGCCCAAAAACTGCGGCCTTAGTCAAACGTATCGAACAGATCGACGTAACCGTTACCGAGACGGAAACTGAAGCCCTGATTCTTGAGCATAATCTGATCAAACAGCGTCGTCCGCCATTTAATATTTTGATGCGCGACGATAAAAGCTACCCCTACATTTTACTCACCGACAAAGATAAATGGCCGCGCCTCGCTTTTCATCGTGGCGCGAAAAAAGCCAAGGGAACCTACTTTGGCCCGTTCCCCAGTGTCTATGCCGTTCGCGAAACCATGAGTTTCTTACAGAAGACCTTTAAGGTGCGCCAGTGCGAAGACAGCTTTTTCAGTAATCGCTCGCGGCCCTGTCTGCAGTACCAAATCAAACGCTGCACCGCCCCCTGTGTGGAATTTGTTAGCCCCGAAGACTATGCCGCGGATGTCAATGTCACGCGACTCTATCTCGATGGTAAGGGCGATAAAATCCTTAAACAGCTAGAGGGTGATATGGTCAAAGCCGCCGAGGCACTCGCCTTTGAGAAGGCCGCCGAGACTCGAGACCAGATTGCCGCACTGCGACAGATTCAGACTCAGCAGGTAATAGAGAAGGGCAAAGGCACCATTGATGTGGTGGCGGGCGCAATCAATAATGGCCAGGCCTGTGTACATATGCTCTATATTCGCCAGGGGCGAATTCTCGGCAGTCGCAGCTATTATCCAAAAGCACCGCTGGCGCAGAATGTCGGGGAACTCTTAGATGATTTTCTACCGCTGTTGTATTTGGCGGGCGGTGGGCGCCCTGATCTGCCGAAAGAAATTTTACTGAATGCTGAAATCGACAGTGCTGAGACACTTACTGAAGCCCTTGAACTTCAGGTTCAGCGCAAGCTTGAAATCCGTCACTCGGTGCGGGGTTTCCGTGCCAAGTGGATCGAGCTGGCAGAGCGCACCGCCGAACAGAATCTCGCCGGCAAACTGGCCTCGAAACAGAGCCAAGAAAAACGTATGGAATCGCTGCGGGAAACTCTCGAGCTGGAGAGCCTGCCCGAGCGCATCGAATGTTTTGATATCAGCCACAGCAGCGGTGAGGCGGTGGTCGCTTCCTGTGTGGTATTTGACGCCAGTGGCGCGGTAAAAAGCGACTATCGGCGCTTTAATATCGAAGGCATCACCGGTGGCGATGATTACGCCGCCATGGAACAAGCCATTCGCCGTCGCTACACAAGGCTGATGAAAGGTGAGGGCAAGCTGCCAGAGATTTTGCTGATTGACGGCGGCAAAGGGCAAATTGGTATAGCCAAAGAAGTACTTGCCGATCTCGGTGTAGTGGGAGTAATGATTTTGGGGGTTGCCAAGGGCACCACTCGCAAAGCCGGCTTTGAAACATTGATACTGGCCGATCAGAACAATCGTGTTATCGCTCGACCCCAGCAGGCTGCGCTGCACCTTATTCAGCAGATCCGCGATGAAGCTCATCGCTTTGCTATCACCGGACACAAGGCGCGCCGCGATAAAAAGCGCCGCACTTCGCCACTTGAGGGCATCCCCGGCGTAGGGCCAACTCGGCGTCGAGATCTGCTTAAACACTTTGGCGGTATCCGCGAAGTACAGAAAGCCAGTGTTGCAGATTTGATGAAAGTACCCAATATCAGCAAAAAGGTTGCTGATGAGATTTACAGCGCACTGTACAATGACTAACTTTTAGATTCGCCGCACCATCAAGACTATCAAGCCGCGAACCCATTACCGCCAAAAGAAGACAATTACATGTGGAATTTGCCCAATATCCTAACCCTGCTGCGCATTGGCTTAATACCGGTGTTCATCGCCATATACTACACCTCATGGGAGTGGCATAACCTGATTGCCGCCGCCGTGTTTGGTCTGGCCGCAGCGACTGATTGGGTAGACGGTTATATGGCTCGTAAGTACGACCAGGTAACGCCCTTTGGTGCTTTCTTGGATCCCGTTGCCGACAAACTGATTGTGGTTGCGGCTATGGTGATGCTGCTCGAAGTGCATTCCAGCCCCTTATTTTCAATTGCATCGATTATCATTATCGGCCGTGAAATCGTTATTTCCGCACTGCGGGAGTGGATGGCCGAGATGGGCTACAGCGGTACTGTTGCCGTCGCTATGATTGGCAAAGTGAAGACCTGGGTGCAGATGGTTGCCATCGCGGTATTGCTCGCCGCCAAACCAGAAAATGAACTGCTCACCAACCTCGGGTTTATCGCAATTTATATCGCTGCCGCGCTAACTCTCTGGTCAATGGTCCACTATCTGCGCGCTGCCTGGCCGCAATTGAGTGGCTCAACTCCAAGTAAGTGAGATCAGCGCGATAATCAGTTGATTTATTGCTGGTAATGCCTAGAATAGCGGCCTTCCGGAGCATCGCGATTTTCGTGCTCTTGAGTTAGAAAAGAAAGTGTTTTAAGTAAGTATTAAAGAGAAAGTTTCAAGGCGCCGTAGCAAAGTGGTAATGCAGTGGACTGCAACTCCGCGATCGTCGGTTCGATTCCGACCGGCGCCTCCATTTTCCAGCCTCACCCAAATCCCAAAAAATATTTCCCAGTAACCCCAGTTGCGTTTATAACCCCAAGTGCATCTGTTATCATCCGCGTTTCATATATAAAACTTATAATAAAAAAGAAGAGAGCATACCCATGGCAGAAATCACACTAGTAGGCTGGTTCCATACAATTTTGGGCATACTGTCCATTGGTACCGTTATCTACACCATCGCCAAGCACAAAATTATCAAGTCGACGACTAGGTCTGGCCAGATCTACCTTATCGCCACCCTCATAACGGCTGTTTCGGCACTGACCATTTTTCAAAATGGCGGCTTTAATATCGCCCACTTGCTGGCGATCGCCACATTGTTGGCTGTAGTTGTGGGTTGGCTTGCGGAGAAAAAGCGTGTTGTCGGAGGTCTATCACCTTACTTGCAGGCCGCCAGTTATTCAGCCACCTTCCTTTTCCATATGCTTCCAGCAATTACCGATGGTCTAAGACGCCTGCCAGTTAATGATCCCGTGGTAACTGATGTCGCAGATCCCTTGCTGCTAGGCTTCCATATGGCATTTGCGGCGACCTATGTGGTGGGAGTCATTGCTCAAGCAATTTGGTTACGTAGGTCCAGCGCCAGCGCTTAAAATTAGCGGGTTAAAAAAGCCTCAAAAAGCGCGTTATTGTTTCCCATTTGAGATTTTGATCAGGTATACTTTCGCCCGCCTAGCCAGCGGCGGTCGTATGTCTGATCGTTCATATAGGTCAGTTTCTACGCTTGGCCAAACTATCAATAGGCAAGATGGTTTAAAGCCCACCGATTAGCTAGTAGGCCGGTAGTAGGCCGGGTGGCGAAATTGGTAGACGATGAGCAGGATGCTCGAGTGTCGCGTGAGGCAGGACGCCGGCAGCGACCGCAACACCAGTCTGAAAGACTGGCAGAACTATCAGTCGACAAAGATGGTTCAAAGCCCACCTAGTAATATGCCCGGGTGGCGAAATTGGTAGACGCAACGGACTTAAAATCCGTCGGTGGCAACACCGTGCCGGTTCAAGTCCGGCCCCGGGCACCATTCCCTTAACGATTCTCAACGTCATGCACTGCTTAACCTGAAGTGTCTTCCTCACAGCAGAAGTATTAGCTGGTAAAGCGGGGATTACCCTTACAGCTCATCAAAATATGAAGTTAACTCCCACACCAACCGCCCATAAAGCCACGTCTGCACGATAGGATGAGCTCGCTGGCAACCCCAGAGCCGCGTCAACATTGGGCGTATCTCTAGTGAGACTTTCCTCGAAGGAATAAGCGGCAAAAGTGTCAATGCGGGCCGACGAGCTAATATTGTAGCCAATACCTAGGGACAGACTATCACTGCTGACAACCGGCGCTGATGCAGTTTGAACGATCTTTATAAGGTCGTTGCCGACGAACGGCAGGGGTATGCTGCCGAGTCCATGGAGCGAATTTATACTGTTATTGGGCTCTTCCCTGAACTGATCTGATTGATGACTGTAGCCAAGCCGAAAGCGCCAGTCGCCCAGCGTATATTGAGTGCCGAGCATAAATATCGTCTGATCCTCATAGATATCCTGATAGGTACTGGCGTCTCCCCATAAATTGCGCTGGATATCTATCTCAACCAACCATAAAGGACTCAAGTCCATAGCTGCTCCGAGCACATATTCAGCTGGCTGTTCCACCGTTAATGTCTGGAATCCCTCCGGTGCGACAGTGGTAAAGGTAACATCTTCAAACTCGTATTTGAGCTTACTTTTATAGAGAGCACTCAGAACAATAGTTTCTGAGACCTGTTGCGTTATTCCCAGTGAAAAGCGAGCTCCAGTGTCATGCACACTGGCCGTGGTTCCACCAAACTGCCCCGTAGGTATGTCTGGCCCTGATTCGCCAGTGGTGCCCAGTTGCAGCAGACCAAAGCCTACCGTCGCTGCCGCCCCAATGGATGTTGAAGGTGTAATCTGTTTTGCGATCGATAAGTTGGCATTAAACGAGAGCAATTCCGATGTAAATGGGAGTTCAGTTCCGGCAAGTGCCCCCACCCGGACCGGGTCATCACGAAAATCTGCACCCAGTCCAGCACCCACCTGAACGCCGGCACCTATAACCCAGCCTTCTCCGATTTGGTTGGAAAACCCAAAGTCTGGAATAACATAATTATCGGCGATACTGTCAGACACATTGGTTCCGCCTGCGCCAGTTTGCGTATTCTCAAGTTCAATTTTTAATATGGATGCACCTAAACCAAATTGCGTACCCGAAAATTGAGTAAGCGTCGCGGGGTTGCCGAAAACAGCTGCTGAGACTTCTTGCGGCATAGTAAATGCGGCCCCCGACATCCCACCGGAGGCGGGCTTCATGGATATGGCCATATTGGCACCTACGGGTAAGGCAAAGACCGTTTGATATGCCAAGGTTAATCCAAGCACGGTCAATACCGTAGATGCAGGTCGCCATATCTGTGAAGACGCTTGTGTCGCTTTAGGATCATTATTATTCATTTTATATTTATAGCGGCCAGTCTTATTTTAGCCTGCTGACTAAACTGGGGCCCGCATGTCCTATTTATTATTATTTTGTCGGTCTTTCGCCACCCGCGAAACCCTAAGGATGAAGTTACTACACTAAATTTATATTGTCCAATTGATAGTATTTTAATGCGACACTAATTGGCTGCTCAACAACACTCGCTAATGACAGGAGTCCAACCTGGTTGGGCAGGGTGGGGGTAGACCTGCATGGCGCTGGTCTGGCAGGCTTTTTAAAGCCTACTTTGAGCTGATAAAGCGAAAGTGGTTTATGCTTTTATTGGTTATACAGAACCCTCTATAATTGCGTTAAAGCCCACTAAAATAACTATAAGTTTGCCCTATGCGCTTCTCCCGCCTTTGCAAAATGTCACTTCTGACTATTCTTATCAGCCTAGTCGGTTGCTCTCAATCGACCCCATCGGCTGACAAAGATCGACCGGTAATGTCCATTTCACGTGCTGAGTACAATGAAAAGCTGCAGGGCTTTTGGTTGGGCCAAAATATCGCCAACTGGACTGGCCTGATTACTGAAATGGACAAAGTGGGTACGCCGGAGACCATGCCGTTTTACACCGATGACGATTGGGGTAAGCCTGATCTAAAAGCGATGTGGGGAGAATATGTTCCCCATGCTAGCCATATAAAGTTTTATTTTCAGGAGCAGGGCCAACCTTGGGGCTCTGATGACGACACTGATATCGAATATATTTACTCGTTTTTGCATGATCAGCACCGAGTCAGCAAACTTAGTGCAGAGCAAATACGCAATGGTTGGCTTAAGCATATTTACTCTGAGACCGATGCACCGCTGTTTCAAAAATTCCCTGACTCCCAACCGCAGAAAGAGAATTTTTTGTGGGTTTCTAATGAACGGGCTCGGATCTTAATGGAGCAGGGCATGAGCCCGCCGGAGACCAGCGACCCGGCTAACAATTCAAACTCTTTAATGATCGATGCACAGCTCACTACTGAGCTATTTGGTCTTTTAGCGCCAGCACGTGCCGATATTGCGGTGGATATTGCTCTGTTGCCGATTCGCACCACGGCTACTTTGGACGCTCAGTGGATCTCGCAGTTTTATGTGGCTATGCACGCATTAGCGTCCAGAGTGGATTCTTCAATCAGTCTAAAGCGGCAGACACAGTGGCTGGCTGAACAGGCAAAAGGGCAGCTCCCCATCGATTCAAGCGCGGCAAAAATATATGAGTTTGTCAAAAATCAGTATTTAAATAACCCTGACAAAGACGACTGGGAAAGTACCAGAGATGCTGTGTATCAACGCTATCAGCTGTCTGCAATGGACGGCTATACCTATCATCAGCCCTTTGATGCGGGGATTAATTTTGCCGCCAGTTTAGTCAGTCTGTTTTACGGTGAAGGGGATATTAAACGTACAGTGCAGATTGGTACCTTGGCGGGTTGGGATTCGGACAATCCTACTGCTACCTGGGGTGGCTTACTCGGATTTATGCTTGGCAAACAGGGGGTAGAGACAGCCTTTAACCAGACTAACCTTTCGAACACTTATTCAATTCATCGAACGCGACGGAATTTTCCCGACCAGAGTCCGAATCAATTGGGAGAGGATACCTTTGCCAATATGGCCGCTCGAGATTTGCGAACGATCGACAGAGTGGTGGTGGAGTTGATGCAGGGAACCGTGAATACAGAAACCAATCGATGGATCATTCCTCTTTAAATTTTCCTTTAAAAGAGTTTAAAAGAGTTTAAAAGGGATTCGATTGGTCTCTGCGCTCTAAATTGAGCCGCTGCCGCAACTCAAATACTTAAGTCCATAAGGTTGTAGTTTTTAAGCGACTCTTTAACCTCTTGATTCCATACCGGCTTTTCAGGGTCATTGGCGATTGGCAAATAGTCGTAGGGCAGTTCATCGGGAAATCTCTGCTTGCGCGCGGCAATGGCTATACCAATCAATCTGGAACGATGTTTGATAAAGGCTTCATCAAAGGTTGCGGCTTCCGCATGGAGGCCAGCACCACGCACATTCAGCACTGATGCCATTGGGTGGAAGCCAAAGTTGACCGTCACCCTTTTTTCAAGGCCGGTATTGGCGAAGGATCCATGGAGTATTTGGCGGCTATTGATAACCACATCACCTGGGTTGCAAATAATCGGTATGGCTTCTGGCAGACGCTCGGTGCCTGCTTTGGAAACCAGATCGACAATATTCACTCTGCTGTTCTTGTGACTACCGGGGACAACCCAGACGCCGTTGACTGCGGTACTGCCGTAGACTTGGCCCATAAAATTAAAGCCATGAATATTCTCGTCAAAGACCGGGCTGTCCCAGTGGGTGTCGCCATCCTGATGCCAGGAAACTGATGCGCCAAGCCCTGCATCTTTGATAAACAAACCCTCATGAAAGGGTACAAAGTCCTTGCCGTTAACTGCTTCGGCCATCTTTAAAAGGCCGGGATGGGCATAGGTCCGCAGGCAGGCATCTGAATATTGCAGTGAGCCACCCAGGTACAGGGGCGTTGCCTGTGGGGCACCTTCGCCGGGCTTTGGTTCAAATAATTTCACCTGATGACGGCCATTAAGCATCGCGGTACCACCCAGTGGATCTGAGAGTGGCTTTGCCCATTGCAATGCAAAACCTTCTCTATCAGAACCCAGTGCGGGTCTTCCTCTAGCGTCTAGAGTTGCACCCATCTCAGTGGGAAAGTTTTCGCGCATTTGCTCTAGGTCGTTTTTCAAATCATTGAGTTCGTCTTCACCTAGAGCATTCTCAAAAATGTAGAAGCCATATTTTGAATAGGTTTTCAGGATATCAGGGTGAATATCGCCGTTTTCGTCAAAGCGAATCGGACCACGGTTTGGTAGAGCTAGGGCTTTCTCTTGCCCCTGGATAAGGTATTGCTTCATTTGCTCGGCTTCGTCGCCATAGTAAGCGGCGCAGGCTTCGATAGATTGAGTAATGTCTTGGAACATGGGGATGTCACCTTGGAGATTTTGTTTTTATTGTTATTCCAATAAGTATATTTCATGTGATTCGTGACGCCAACCTTTTTGGGCAGGGCATTGGCTGCAACAGCCTGCATTCTCTTCGCGGGGCTTTTCTGTCATGATGATCTGCCCGTTTCTCCGTGAGGTTGAACGATAGTCAGATAGTCAATAATAACGATTCCGGCGGCGTTGCCGCTCAGCTGGAACAGCTTCTAAGGGCCTCAGGCAATTAGTCGTTTTAGTTTTTGGGGAGTGAACTGATATGGTCGAAATACTTTCGGTAGCGATAGCGGTTACTCTGATGACGTCGGTTTTTATCTGCTTAAAGTGGCGTAATATACGCTGTGTGGGTGACACACCATTGTCCCTAATGGCCTTTTCCGCGATCTTATTCACCTCTGGCCTGGATGTGGGGCTGATTATGTTTCCCCTAGTCGAATTTCCTATTTACGCTGCAGAGGAAGCCTATAGCTTTACCAACCCACTGGCCATTGAGTTTGGTTTTTGGGGTTTTCTCGTATGGGCATTCTATTTTTTGACGACCTTTTATTTCTGCATTGTTGAGCCGAAGGTAGGGCTGTTTCAACTCGGGCCTATTCGCTGGATTAACAATCTTATTATTATTGCCACCTGTGCGTTTACGGCCTTTCTGTTTCTCAGTTACGCGCCCAGCTATATCAATGGTATAAGGCCACTGCAGCAGTACAGTTTGGTTGGCTTTATTATCTTGATGGCGGTTTGGTCCAGTACTGAGATTCGCTATCTGAAAATACTCAGCCTCGCTTCCAGTGCTCTATTTTTGCTGCTTAATATTGTCATGCTATTGGCTTCTGGCGCTTCTATAAATGAGTATCTTGGCACTCTGGGGAATATAGCAGGCTACTTTGAAAACCTTCATCACTTTCTTAGCCCGGTCAGTGATTACCATGGCTGGTATCTATTCTGGTGGTTTGCATGGAGTATTATGATTGGCCAGTTTGTGGCCCGATTTGTCGGCGGTCTCAAGGTCTGGCAGCTAATGCTGGCACTGTTGGTTATTCCCTCTATTGCCATCGCTCTGTGGTTTACCACGCTCTATTATTATTTTGCCAATGGTATTTCGGTAAGTTGGGCGCTCAATGGCGCAATGGTTTTTGTTGGCGTGATCTTTGTAATTAACTCCTTGGATTCATTGATTAGGTTGTATACGGATAATTTAGCCGTCGGCGTGCAGCAGGTCGGTCGGGTAAAATACCTGATTGGCAATTGGTTATTAATCGCCTTATTGGTGCTGCTATATCAGTTAACGCCCTTTGAAATTGAGTGGGTGGGGATGGTTGTTATCGGATTGTATCTGGTGATCTATATATTGCTATTTAAGAGTCGTAGAGAATTGGGCAAGAGTTTTTCTGGCGAGAAAAAGGTTATTTAATTCAGTTTTAAGAGATTGGACATAATGCAAAACCAAAAAGATATTGATTATATTGTTGTGGGTGCTGGCTCTGCAGGCGCCATTGTCGCCTTACGTCTCAGTGAGGATCCCAACTGCGAAGTTCTTCTAGTTGAATACGGTGGCGGTGATGGCAGCGTGTTTGTGCGTATGCCCTCGGCGCTGGGTATTCCCATGAACAGCAAAAAATACAACTGGGGCTTTGAGACTGCTCCTGAACCCTATTTAGATAACCGTCGAATGAACTGTCCGCGGGGCAAAGTAATCGGTGGCACCTCGTCGATTAATGGCATGGTCTATGTACGCGGTAATGCGGCAGATTTTGATCAATGGGAAGAGCAGGGTGCCAGTGGCTGGAACTATCAAAACTGCCTGCCGTACTTTAAGAAATTCGAGAATCATCAGTGTCGCGACACGGACTACACGGGCAATGAGGGCCCTGTGGCGATCAGTGACGGCAACAATATGCGCAACCCACTGTATCGTGCGTTTATTGATGCAGGAGTCGAGGCGGGCTATGGGGAAACTCAGGACTACAATGGTTATCGACAGGAGGGCTTCGGGCAAAAGTTTATGAATGTGGATCGCGGTATCCGTGCCTCCACTGGCTACTCCTATTTAAAGGCTGCTAAAAAGCGCTCTAATCTAACCATTCTTAAGCATGCCCTGGTAACGCGAGTTGTCTTTGAGGGCAAAACAGCCACCGGTATTGAGTGCAAAATAGGTGCTAAAATCCAGATTTACAATGCCAAAAAGGAAGTGATTCTCAGCGCCGGTGCGATTGGCTCACCGCAGCTTCTCCAAGTGTCTGGAATAGGTCCACGCAAAACGCTAGAGGCGGCGGGCATTGATCTACGCCATGAGCTGCCTGGGGTAGGTGAAAATCTTCAGGATCATTTGGAGTTTAATTTTCAATATAGGTGCAAGCAGCCGATCAGTCTTAACTCAGAGTTGGGTCTGTTTAAAAAAGGTTTGATTGGCGTTCGTTGGCTATTGTTTAAAACTGGTCTAGGACGTACCAATCACTTCGAGGCCTGCGCGTTTATTCGCTCTCGAGCTGGGGTTAAATCCCCAGATATTCAATATCACTTTTTGCCTGGAGCCATCACCTATGATGGTTCGGTTGCGGTTAAAGGCCATGGATTTCAGGTTCACGTGGGGCACAATAAGCCGACCAGTCGAGGTTATGTACGAGCACGCTCTGGGGATCTGAGTGAGCATCCAGAGATACTGTTTAACTATTTAGAAACAGAAACCGATCGCCAAGGCTTTCGTGATTGCGTGCATCTAACCCGTGAGATTATGCAACAAGCCGCTATGGATGAGTTTCGCGGTGAGGTGATTCAACCGACTGATAAAGTTCAGACGGATGAGCAAATCGATGCCTTTGTTAGAGCCTCTGTGGACAGCGCCTATCATCCCTGTGGTACCTGCAAAATTGGCGTCGATGAAATGGCGGTGGTAGATTCAGAGCTGCGTGTGCAGGGCATTGAACGCTTGCGTGTTATCGACGCCTCTGTGTTTCCCACTATCCCCAATGGCAATCTTAATGCCCCGACCATGATGTTGGCCGAGCGTGGCGCGGATATGGTTAAGGGTGCAGCGCTTTTGTCTTCTTTGGAAGTGCCTGTGTACATAGATGAAAACTGGCAAACGCGACAGCGAGCGGGTATTGCTGGCAGCTGAGGGTATACTTAATTTGTAGGCTGATGCTGGTAGCGCTTTCTTAAAGACAAAAAAAACCCCCAAAACAGACTGTTTTGGGGGGTTTTTGTTTATCGCTAGTGAATCAAAAGCGTTCTGATTAAAAGCTGTACTTAGCTTTCAGATAGAACACACGGCCCAGTGGGCTGTGCTGCTTTGGATCGTAGCTGAAGTTAGCTGCGTCAGAAACACGTGGTGGCTTCTCGTCAGTTAAGTTCTTTACACCAATACTCAGGCCCAGTGCATCTTCCATAACTCTGAAGCCGTACTGCGCATCAGCGGTAGTGTAGGAAGAGATACCCATAGGATCCACTGGCTGGCTGTGCTGGTAGTCAGATATGTAGCTGATATTAAGCGACGCATCCTGTTCACCATTTGACCATGCAAGTACGACATTGGCTTTAGTTTCGGGCATTGAGCGAGCAAAGTTATTGTTGTTGAAGTAACCAGCAGCCTCGATTACCTCGCCGGTCGGCGCTGTAATGTCGTACTGAAGGAAATGCGCAACATTCACACCCAAGTTAAGGTTGTCACTCATTTTATACTGTACTTCAAGATCAATACCTTCTACATCAACACTTGAAGAGTTGAAGTAATCGACATAAACACCTGCAAGCGTTCCAGTGGCACTACGGACAATATCCGGACCGTTGATATCAGCTGCAAGCTTACCCTGAGAGTTCTCAACCGTAATCAGGTTGGTGTAATCCACTTTCCAGTAATCAAGCTTAATATCCAGCTTGTCTGTGGGCTGATATAACAAACCAACATTAAAGTTATCTGACTCTTCGGCTTCCAGGTCATCTGATCCCGATGAGGTTACTCGAACAAAGGCAACACCACCATTCGCAGAGCCATCTTCATTGAAATCCTGCAGACCGGCTAGGTTAACCACTTGAGCATTAATCTGAGACAGTGATGGCTCACGGAAGGCTGTAGAGGCTGAGGCACGCAGAGCTAACTGATCAGTTACCTGCCAGCGCAATGCTATTTTGGGATCAATACTGTCACCCGTGTCAACATTCTCATAGCGAACGGCTGCAGTAAGTTCAACGTTTTCTGCCAAGTTTGTCTGTGCTTCGGCAAACATTGAATAGCTAGTGCGGCTTTCATCAATTTCCGATACACCGCCTAAGAAGATCAAGTCGATAGGGATCGGCGCACCGTCGGCATCAAATTGAATTTCATAGAGATCATCGGTCTCAGTTTTGTAACCTTCGCTACGCACCTGGAACCCCGCGGCAAAATCAACCGCCGCGCCTGAAGACAGGGTCATCAGCTCACCACTTACAACGCCATCTAAAACGGTAAGATCAGTAGTGCGCATGGTGTCCGTCATGTAGCTCATATCGGCGATCAGCGCGTCACTATTATTCGATGCGTCAAATGGATCGTAGTATTCATCATTGTTCGGGCCACCTGTACCAGCAAGGCCAGCTCTCAAACGCGAACTAATAGTGTCAGGTTGGCGGGCGCTGTATTCGTTGCTGCTGTGAGTGACTGCAGCATCCCAATCCATACCGTTTTCAAACTGCCCCTTAAAGCCCAGCGACGCGCGCAGAGTGTCGTTTTTACGCGTAGCGTTCGGTGATGGTGCGTCAAAAGCCAGTGGACGACCCAACCAAACTAAAGGTACTCCAAGAGGGTTGCTTGGGTGAGTTTCAGGTATTAATGGGAAGGTAAGATCTGGGTAGCTTGGCGACTGAGGGTTCTCAGTCACTTTGTTCATGCTGTAACCCAGCTCAGCTGTCATCTCAATGCCATTAGCCATTTGATGGGTCATGTTGCTGTATAGCTGCGTTCTCTCTTCAGCGGCGACAAGATTAAAGCGCGTGCCGTACTGGAAGAAACACATTGGGCCCGTTGGAGTAGGAACCACCGAACCGCCGGCTTTGTCGGCACAACCGGCCAGCGCAAAGCGTTGACCCGGGCCATAGGTGCCAGCATAGGGTCCGTCATCTACAGTCACACTTGCTGCTGGTGAAGAGGCTATATGAGGCATAGCAACAAAGCTTGCACCCAAAGAGCTGACAGCATTATCGACTAGCTCAGGACGCTCGGTAGCGGCTAGAGCGGTGCGGTCGAGTACATTGGCCGCAACAGTGAAGCGGGTAGTATCGTTACCGCCACCCCAGAGAAAACCGACACTCTTATCTTCTTGATCACCGCGATCCACAGAAGACAGGTTAGTGGTAATTTCAAAACCTTCGAAATCTTTGCGCAGAATAAAGTTCACTACGCCGGCAATAGCATCAGAACCATAGGTTGATGCAGCGCCTTCTTTTAAGACTTCAACGCGCTCGAGGGCGTTGACCGGAATGCTGCTGGTATCGACAAAAACGCTACCATCATTAGCCAGGCCACCAGAGATAGTCTGGCGACGACCATTAATCAGAACCAGTGTAGAGCTCAGGCCTAAGCCGCGAAGGTTGACGTTAGCTGTGCCCTGAGTAGAGCCAGCGGTAAAGGAGTCAGCTTGGTTCTCTGTTCCTGAGCTGATAGCCAATTTGGAAACAACATCGGCAACAGAGGTTGCACCAATTGATTCAATATAGCTTCTATCTAAAATTTGAACTGGCAGTGCTGAATCGCCAGGCGTTCCCTTAATGTATGAACCAGTAACCTGTACTTCTTCGATTGTAGTGTTATCTGCGGCTAATGCTGTATTGGCAGCTAAAATAGCTGTACCAGCAAGAATCGCGGCACTTAAATAACTGTGCTTAAACGTCATATGCTTCCCCTAGTTCCTTCATGAGTAGTTGTTTTTTTTACTGTCTGTTTTTATTATTTACTTCTTAAAATTATGTGCTTTTAAAAACACCGCGTTAAGGTATCAACCGGCTGGGGCAAGGTCAAGAGTGTTTTGTTACTTATTAATTCCGGCGTGCTGGATATCATTTCATCTGATGAAACAGGCTATCTTTAGATTCCAGTATTATTTTGCAGTTTTAAAATTGGCAATGATCACTAGGCATAGTGATACCTTACAAGAGCGAGTCAGAGACTCTTTGCTAGGGTGTTAAAGACGGGAGGTTTATTGTGGTTTATGCAGTGAAAAATACCTTACTGTCTGACTGATACAAACCCAGGTCAAAACACCGCTGGCAAACAAATAGCCGAAACCCCAACTCAACCAGGCTGAGCTGATCAAGTTAGCTGAGTATCCTATCCAAAGCATGGCCGATAGGGCAAGCAAGCGTGCGTATTCGAGCGAACGCGCATACGCTTTACCATCCAGCACCGCGCCAATCACAATAAGTATTCCCACCTGCGCTAGAACCACCGCCCACATTAGCGTTGAAGAGATTGCTGCGCTTTGTCCTGCGCTCCAAAAATGTAATACCGTAAGCAGTAGATACTGCAAAATAATCGCGCCATTCACCCGATTGCTGTGCTGAGGATTGTATTTTTCAAACTGCTGTAGATCCGATTTTTGTTCGGGAAATCGCTCGACCATATCGTCGGGGTGCCAGCCGGTTTTTGACCAGAGCACGCGAAACTTATCCGCCCAGCGATTGGTGAACCATATATCCCGAAGCATACCGACAAAGATATGCAGATTGGCCCAGATGGGGTTCCAGCTCTGAAGGGGGACACGAATACCGTAAATTGCGGGTTGATTTTCTTCCTCAGCTTTAAAAGTGCCAAATAGTCGATCCCAAACGATCAGCAGGCCTCCATAGTTTTTATCTATATAGTCGGCGTTCTGTGCATGGTGTACTCGGTGATTGGAGGGGCTGACCATAAACCACTCAAAGACACCCAACTTCGGGATATGTTGTGTATGCACCCAGAACTGATAGATCAGATGGGCGCTGGCAATGCTGACAAACATAGTGATTGGCATACCGAGAAAGAAGCAGGGAATATAAAATACCCAAGTGGTAGCAAAACTCGTGCTGGTCTGACGCAGGGCGGTGCTGAGGTTGTAGTCTTCACTCTGGTGGTGGACCACATGGGACCCCCAGAAAAACTGGCGCTCATGGCTAATTCTATGAAACCAATAATAGAGAAAATCATACAGCAGTATGGCTAACAGCCAGTGGCCCAGAGAGTTTGGATCAAAAGACCAGATGGCATATTCTTGCGAAATCTTAGCAAACACCAGTGCGCCAATATTGAGAAAGACAAATTTGGTCACTGTGCTTAGCAGGCCCATGCTGAGGCTATTAATGCTGTCGTTGAGTCTGTAGGTGTTATTGCCTTTGAGCAGACCCCAGCCTAGCTCTAGCACAATCATCAGCAGGAAAACTGGAATAGCATAGGGAACAAAATTCATTTCAATTCCTGTTTATTTAAACCGCGTTTTAAAGCGGGTTATCAGTCAGCGCAAGATCAATAGCGTCGACAATATCATCAATATCGCGCCGTGATGCAATTAGAGCAGGGCTGAGGCAGAGGTTATTATTAAACTCGGTAAAGCTTCTATTCGTTCGTCCAATCAAAACACCCTGAGCCATACAGTGAGCAACGATTTTCATCGCATAGCTTTCGTGTACTGGCTGTTTAGTGCTGCGATCAGAGACTAATTCAACACCAGCAAAAAAACCTTTGCCGCGGACATCGCCTATCACCGGGTATTTCTCCTGTAAGTCGAACAGGCGATCCTTTAGATGTGCGCCCATCTGCATCACATTGTCGAGCAAATTCTCCTCTTCGATAATAGCCATATTGGCGAGACCCGCAGCGGGTCCGGCGGTGCAACCGCCAAAGGTGCTGATATCCCTAAAGTAATCCAAAGTGCCGGCGTCTTCGGCGGCAAACTGATTGAAGACTTTATCGGTCGCCACGGTGCAGGAGATGGCGGCATAGCCACTGGCGAGGCCCTTGGCCATGGTCACTAGATCGGGCTTGACGTCGTAGTGCTGGTAGCCGAACCATTTTCCGGTGCGGCCAAGACCGCAGACCACTTCATCTATATGCAACAGCACGGAGTATTTTTTGCAGATCGCCTGAATAATCGGAAAGTACTCAGGAACTGGGGGAATTATGCCCCCACCGGCGGTAATGGGTTCAAGTACCACAGCGCCCACTTGATCTGGGCCTTCGCGCAAAATAGCGGCTTCTAGGTCTTTTGCACATTCGATATCACAGCTGCCGTAGGTTTTACCAAAGGGGCAGCGGTAACAGCAGCAGTGGGCGAACTCAGAGAAGCCTGGGGCAAAAGGGCCGTACTGTTCTTTGCGCTGTTGATGTCCGGTGGAGCTGAGGGCGCCGATGGTTGAGCCGTGGTAATCACGGTCGCGAAAGATGATTTTATGACGTCGGCCATCGCCGTTAATATGGGCTAATTGGCGGACCATTTTGTAGACTTTTTCATTGGCCTCAGACCCGGAATTGGAATAGTAGACTTTGCCTTTTCCGTGATTCTTATTGTTGACATCAGCATCTTGCATTTCAGGCATTTTTTGCAGCAGTCGCTGGGCAAACTGAGCGCCGGGAATACTGCCGGCACTGTTGGCGAAATAACACATTTCAAGAATTTGATCACGTACTACATTAGCAATGGATTCACGACCGTAACCCACATTGACCGACCAGACCCCGCCTGAGGTGGCATCGAGATATTCAGTGCCTTTAATATCGGTGACGCGCATACCTACGCCGCTTTTAATAATCAGCGGGTCGCTATTTTTGAAGGCGTTGTGAGGTGTCAGGTGATGCCAGATATGCTCTCTATCTGAGCTAATAATCTCTGCAGCCTGCGTTGATGGTTGGTCGCTGTTCATGGTGCTTCCCCTGGCAACTTGGTTGCCGAGACGTCTATTATTGTGTTTTTTGGCTTTCTACCTACCTATATAAGTGTCCTGTAAAAGCGTCTTTAGAAGAGCTGCTCTAATCAGAATCACTTTAGCAGGTCCAAGGCCAGTGCTTCAGCTACTTTAATACCGTCAATTCCCGCGGACAAAATGCCTCCAGCATAACCGGCGCCTTCCCCTGCGGGATAGAGTCCTTTGGTGTTCACACTCTGATAAAAGGCATCCCGTTTAATACTTACCGGTGCCGAGGTACGTGTCTCCACACCGGTCATAATCGCATCGGCCATGGCGTAGCCCTTTACCTGCTTGTCGAACTGGGGAATCGCTTCCCGTATAGCTTCCACAGCAAAGGCGGGCATAGCCTTGGAGAGATCGCCAAGCGTAATCCCCGGTTTATACGAGGGCTCGACGGAACCCAGTTCGGTGGACGGTCTATGTTTTAAAAAGTCTCCCACCAGCTGTGCTGGCGCATTGTAATTTTCGCCGCCCAGATGGTATGCCAGTGTCTCTAATTCACGCTGTAAATCAATACCAGCAAGAGGGTGGTCGGGAAAGTCTTCTTCAGGGGAAATGCCCACCACAATAGCGGCGTTGGCATTGCGTTCATTGCGCGAGTACTGAGACATGCCATTGGTCACGACACGACCCTCTTCGGAAGTGGCAGCCACTACAGTGCCGCCGGGGCACATGCAAAAACTGTAAACCGTGCGGCCATTTTTACAGTGATGTACCAGTTTGTACTCTGCGGCACCCAAGATGGGATGTCCGGCTTGATCGCCAAAGCGCGCTCTATCAATAGTCGATTGCGGATGTTCGATACGAAAGCCGATAGAGAAGGGCTTGGCTTCGATATAGACGCCGTGGTCGAGAAGCATCTGAAAGCTATCTCTAGCGCTGTGGCCTATGGCGATGATTATATGACGGCTGTGCAGCACTTCACCTGTGGCGAGAGTAAGGCCGGTAATTTGCCCCTGGCCCTGTTCATTATCTTTATCTCGCAGCAGGCCTTCGACCTTTTGCTCAAAGCGTATTTCGCCCCCCAGGCGAATAATCTCGGCGCGCATATTCTCCACCATACTGACTAACTTAAAGGTACCTATATGGGGTCTGCTGTCGGTAAGGATTTCTTCAGGTGCGCCGGCAATGACAAATTCATGCAATACCTTGCGCCCAAGATGGCGGCGATCTTTGACCTGACTCCAGAGTTTGCCATCGGAAAAGGTGCCGGCGCCGCCCTCACCAAACTGTACATTGGACTCGGTGTTGAGTTTGCGTTTGCGCCAAAACCCCCAGGTCTCTTTGGTGCGTTGGCGCACTTCCTGACCACGCTCAAGCACTATGGGTTTAAGCCCCATTTGGGCCAGCACCAGCGCTGCGAGAATGCCGCAGGGGCCAAAGCCGACGACTACAGGGCGCTGCTGGTTAGCTTGGGGAAACTCGGTCAGTGGTTCAGCGACAAACTTATAGTTGGTGTCGGGACTGGGGCCTACTCGAGGCAGGGCTGGAGTAGTTTTCAGTATGCGGTTTTCAGCCTGCTCGGTGAGCACTACATCAAGTTGATAGATAAGCATTATGCGACCGCGCTTGCGGGCATCATGGCTGCGTTTAAAAATACTAAAGCTGATCAGTTCTGCGGCATCGATGCTCAGGGTACGGAGGATTTCCCGCTGCAATTCATTGTCGCTGTGGTCTAGGGGAAGTTTAATTTCGCTGAGTCTTAGCATAGGATTGTAGTGAGTCGTAAAGGTAGTTTAAATCGTTTTGGTGGTGCTGACAGAACCCGATATTAGCATGAATATGCTGTCTGCTTTGGACGCTAACGAAATTGTTTTTTGGTGGTAGTATCGCCGCCGACAATAAAAATAATAGGGGACATTCAAGGTGAAAATTAAAAATAGTCTTATCATCGCACTGATCGCAATCGCGTTTTATGCGGGTTGGTCTTTTGATCAAAGTCCTGCAGTGAGTGAAGAGATTCCGGCACTACAGGTGAAGGCTGACAGAGCGGGCTATGTGGTTGCCGAGCAAATCCGCAATCGGGATCCACATTATTCCCCTGTAGCAAATCAACCACTGCAGAAGCAGGTGTTCTGGGGTGATACCCATCTGCACTCGAACTTTTCCATGGATGCTTTTATTTTTGGTAATACCTTGGGCCCAGATGATGCCTATCGCTTTGCCAAAGGCGAAAAAGTGATGGCTACTAAAGGCCAGCCGGCGCAGCTTCGGGAGCCGCTGGACTTTCTAGTGCTGGCAGATCACACCGATGGGGTGGGCGCTATGATTGCCCTAAAAGCTGGCAATGAAAAATTACTCGCCAACCCCACATTACAGGCTTGGTCGGAGATTCTATTTGCCGGGGAGGAAGATGATGCCCGCCAGTTGGATTCCACTCAGACCAGATCAGACACTCCTCGAGAGCTGGAAGATAAAGTTATTCGCGGCAATGCCTGGGATTATCTGACAGCTACGGCCGACGCCCACTATGAACCGGGCACTTTTACACCACTGATTGGCTTTGAGTTTACCGCCCAGAGAGGTGGCCAGAATTTGCACCGCGTCGTGATCTACAGAGACGATGCGGAGACAGCCCAAAGCCTGTTGCCGCTGTCGCCAAAAGAGAGCTCAGACCCAAGAGCGCTGTGGGACTTTTTACAGCAGTACGAAGACACCAGTGGTGGCAAGGTGCTGGCGATAGCCCACAATGGCAATATTTCCAATGGCCTGATGTTCCCCACCGCTGAGCTAGAGTTTGGCGGGCAGATGGATTCTGACTACGCTGAGCGTCGCGCCCGCTGGGAACCTGTCTATGAGGTAACTCAGATTAAAGGCGATGGAGAGGCGCATCCACTGTTGTCTCCAGATGACCGCTTTGCCGATTATGAGAGCTGGGATCTGGGTGACTTTGCTGGCGTACCTAAAACCGATCAAATGATTCCTTTTGAATATGCTCGTGAAGCGCTAAAAAATGGTTTGGCATTGGATTCAGCTTACGGCGCTAACCCCTATAAATTTGGCATGATCGGTTCTACTGATTCACACACCTCACTGGCCACCGCCGCCGAAGATAACTTTTATGGCAAGCACAGCGCTGGCATGGAACCGCAGCCAGACCGGTGGAAAGATGCGTTGGGTGGACGCGGTGAGTTTACCGTGCCGGGCTTTATGATGGCGGCCTCAGGTTATGCCGCAGTTTGGGCTACGGAGAATACCCGCGAAGGTATTTGGGATGCGATTCAGCGCAAGGAAGTCTATGCCACCACCGGCAGTCGCATGACCGTCAGATTCTTTGGTGGTTGGGACTTTACTCAAGACGATCTGCACGCTTCCAATATGTCTGATATAGGTTATAACAAAGGCGTGCCCATGGGTGCCACGCTATTGCAAAGCCGCTCTGACGCACCGGTGTTTATGTTACAGACTGCCAAAGACCCCAATGGCGCCAATCTGGATCGGTTGCAGGTGATAAAAGGTTGGGAAGATGCAGAGGGCGCAGTCCATGAGAAAGTCTTTAATGTGGCCTGGAGCAATCCTGAGCTGCGCTCAATGGATGACAGTGGTGATGTTGCAGATATCCCCTCCACAGTGGATGAAGCCAAGGCAACTTATAGCCACAAATATGGCGCTGCGGAATTGACTGCCCTGTGGCAGGATCCGGAGTTTAGTGCTGAGCAGAAGGCCTTCTACTATGTGCGTGCCCTTGAAGTGCCGTCGCCGCGATGGACTTCTTATGACACTGCACAGTTTGATGTTGAGATGGCGCCCTATGTGAAGAAGACTACTCAGGACCGCGCTTACAGCTCACCGATTTGGTATGAGCCGGCCAATTAATCCTTAGCCGCTAAAAAGACGGCTTGATTAGTATGGAAAAAACCAGGTCCTCTCTACAGAGGAGCCTGGTTTTTTTTCGCATCATGCTTTTCTAAGTCGCGTTACTGAGAGTTGAAAGGAACGTTGGGTCTCAGCTGCGGGACCGGGCCCTGGGTCGGACAAAGTATCGAACTATTGGAAAAGGGACTGTCTGTTAGGCCAAATGTGGTCACTGCGCGTAAATAAAAACACCTATTAAAGAATCACTGAAGGATAACTGTCGTGGCCATTGCGCTGTCAAAATTGAATAAATATTTCGTGGTAGAGAAATTAATTTATCACTCCATCGATTTAAGCCTCTATCAGGTGTCGGCGATTATCGAGGGCGTTGAGCACTATGTCTCTGACGAACGCGGCAAATTATTGCGTTCGACTAAGTTGCTAGAATTACAAAAGCAGCTTAGAAAGGTTACGGCCGAGATAACTGTGCTGCGCCAGACCAGTGCTTATGATGAGATGATTGGCGGGCCGGAGAAGAGTGGTACCAATGCTCTTGAGGTACCGTTGGCGGACAATCAGCTTTACTGAATGACTGGGTTAGGGCGTGAGTAATAGGCTTCTTAAAGTCGTTGTTGCTTGTCTATTTTGATGAGCAGTGCATAATCCCGCCACTCAATGTAGTCGCCGATTCAGAAGGCAATTTAGAAGGCATTTTAGAAGGCATTTTAGACGCCACTCTAGACGCCAGTCTAGTCGAGGCGGTTTTCTAAAACTCGTGACCCAATAAACTCAACCAGGATGAGCCTGTGATAATTAGTGATACCAGCGACAAACTCGCTGATAAATCCATCGAAGCGCGGCTTTCTGCTGCAGCCGAGCCTGCCGCAGAAACCTCTAAAAAGATGTCGACGCTACTCTCTCTGGCGCAATTTTTTAAGCCTTATAAATTACAGGTTTGGGTATTTCTTGCGGCGCTGGTGTTTACCGCTGGGATAACCCTGTCGGTGGGTCAGGGCGTGCGCATGCTTATTGACCAAGGTTTTGCTCAACAATCCCTGAGTCACCTTAATCAGGCGATTATGTTTGTCGTCGCTATTTCTGTATTAATGGCACTGGGAACCTATGTGCGCTTTTACCTGATCTCATGGCTGGGAGAGCGTGTCACCGCCGATTTGCGCAAGTCCGTGTTCGATCACATTGTCGGATTGCATCCTGCATTTTTTGAGACCAATCGCAGCGGCGATATTATGTCGCGGCTGACATCTGATACCACCTTATTGCAGTCGATTATCGGTTCCTCGGCATCCATTGCTCTGCGCAGCGCGATTACCTTTAGTGGCGCTTTGATCATGCTGCTGATTACCAATTTCAAATTGTCACTAATGATTCTTGTCGCGGTGCCACTGGTATTAATGCCAATCTTGGTTTTTGGGCGCAAGGTGCGCAAGCTCTCTCGGGACAGTCAGGACTCTATCGCAGACGTCGGTAGTTACGCGGGGGAAATTATTCAGCATATCAAGACGGTCCAGAGCTTTACCCATGAAGAGCAGGAAAAAGCGGCGTTTGGTATTGAAGTTGAACGCGCCTTTTTGATTGCTCGCAACAGAGTGCGCCAGCGCGCGGTGTTGATGGCGGTGGTGATTGTATTGGTGTTTGGTGCGCTCAGTGGGATGCTCTGGGTCGGTGGCACTGATGTGATTAATGGCAAAATGAGCGGCGGTGATCTTGGCGCGTTTATCTTCTATGCAATTCTGATGGCCACTGGGGTGGCTTCGCTATCTGAAGTGTACGGTGAGTTGCAGCGCGCGGCGGGTGCTACAGATCGACTGATGGATTTACTGCACGCAGATAATCAAATTCTGGCTCCCGATCAGCCATTGTCTGGTGTTGAGCAGTTGCCGGCACAGCTTAATCTGAACAATGTGCGTTTTTGTTATCCCTCGCGACCAGAGCAACCGGCGCTGGATAACTTTTCTCTAACGATAAAAGAAGGCGCTATTGTCGCTTTAGTGGGACCCTCCGGAGCCGGTAAGTCGACGCTATTTGATTTGATTCAACGCTTTTATGATCCCCAGCAGGGCGAGCTTTGTCTCGGTGATATCAATATCCGCCAGATGACACCGACCCAGTTGCGCGAGCAGATTGCTGTAGTGCAGCAACAGCCAACATTATTTACCGGTGATGTGATGTACAACATCCGATACGGTAATAGTGATGCCACCGATGAGCAGGTGATCGCCGCAGCCAAGGCGGCTCATGCAGACGAATTTATTGGTCAGTTGCCCGATGGCTACCACAGTGATTTGGGTGAGCAAGGCGTACGCCTTTCTGGTGGCCAACGCCAGCGTATTGCGATAGCCCGTGCACTGTTAAAGGATCCTCGTATTTTGCTGTTGGATGAGGCCACCAGTGCTTTGGATGCCGAGAGTGAGTACAAGGTGCAGTTGGCGCTGGATAAGTTAATGAAGGGCCGCACTACGGTTATTATTGCCCATCGCCTGGCGACGATTCTCCATGCGGATACCATTGTGGTGATGGACCAGGGTAAAAAAGTCGCTCAGGGCAGTCATAATGAGCTGATCGCCTCAAACTCTCTCTATGAGCGATTGGCGAAATTACAGTTTTCTCAAGACGCTGGCGAGTGATCGTGTCGGTGTGCTAAAACGTAGACAAGGGAAGATACCCAAAAGGTGCACCGCCAATTAACGGGGCAGGGTGCATAAAAAATAATAATAAAAAAGACTCTCGCTATGAAACTGATTTTAACCATTACCAGTTTTCTCCTGTTGGCGGCCTGCGGCCTATTCTCACCAGAGCAGCCGATTTCTGAAAGCCTTCCGCAATACAAAATCCAAACTGCCTCTGGGATTACCCAGGGTCGGCTAGACGCGAGTGCTGATAAACAAGTCGGCGCTGCAGTGGTGAGTTGGTTTGATATCCCCTATGCCCAAGCGCCGGTTGGTGATCTGCGCTGGCGCGCTCCCCGAGCGCTAATTGCCCCTCAGCAAATGATTGCGGAGCGTGAGGATACTGCCTGTGTGCAACAGACGAGTAGCTATGCGGGTGTTGAGGGAGGGGCCGAGGGCGTTATTGGTTCGGAGGATTGCCTGTTCTTGGATATCCGTGCACCAAAAGATTTTATCGGTAAAAACTACCCGGTAATGCTGTGGATCCACGGTGGCAGCAATACCACTGGTTTAAAAGATTATTACGATTACAGTAAGTTGGCAGAGGCCAAAGGTGTGGTGGTTGTGGCGATCAACTACCGCCTGGGTGCCCTGGGATGGTTTACCCATCCAGCGATTCAGGGGCAGCAAAGCGGGGAAGACCAGGCCTCTAACTTCGGCCATTTGGATATTATTCACTCGCTTAAATGGGTGCGTGACAATATAGCGGGCTTTGGCGGTGATGCGGCTAATGTGACTGTGTTTGGCGAATCCGCCGGTGCGCACAATGTCTATGCGCTTTTAGCGTCACCTCTGGCCAAAGGCTTGTTTCATCGTGCTATTGCGCAGTCCGGTTATACCGGTACTAGCAGTTTAGCCAGTGCCTACAACCTTGATGGGACCGATACATTTGTTACTCGTGGTGCCTGGCAAATTACTCAAAAGCTTCTGGCTCAGCAGGGTACTGATGAGTCTGACATTACTGACGAAGCCCTGCGCGAACGTTTAAAAAGCAGCGATGCTCGAGAGTTTATTGCTCTCTATAACGATAAGCCGGATACCGTTGACTACTCTCCATTGACCACCGCAGACGGTATTGTGATTCCAGCGGTGGGGATGGCAGAAGCCTTGGCTGACCCGCAGTATGGCAAAAATGTACCGGTGATCTCCGGCGCAAACAAAGATGAAGTCACGCTCTGGTTTGCCTTGCACCGTTACTTTATGGAAACCAGCTACCCCTTTACCAAGCTTTTGCCGCCCAAAGTAAGCATTAAAGATCCACAGCTGTATAACTTTTGGGTGCGAACGCGCTCACAGGCTTGGAAGGCGAGGGGTGTGGATGAGCCTCTAAGTGCGATGGAACAAGCGGGCTACAAGGCCCTTTATAACTATCGTTTTGATTGGGACGATCAGGAAAAGTCGTTTTTTATCGACTTTCCCTCTATTTTTGGTGCCGCTCACGGCACCGATATTTCCTTTATTACCGGTGACTTTAAGTATGGTCCGGTGACCGCTTATATTTATCCAGAGGGCGATTCTCGCGATCAAATGGAGCGTACCTTTATGAATATCTGGGGTGACTTTGCTCACTCAGGCGTTCCGGATAAGTCACTTGATTTCGAATGGCAACGCTACAACAGCAAAACTAAACCCTATGTGCGTCTCGACCGAGACGAGTACTTGGGCCTGCAGTTTGAGACTGAAACACTGGATACATTATTGGCGGGTATCGCTGCCGACAGCAATGCCAGTCATATTGAAAAATGCCTGTTGGTTTGGGAGACGCTGATCAATATTGGCAACGCCGATGTGGCTCGTTACCAGTCTTGGAACAATGGTCAGTGTGAGAAGCTCAATGCCCGAGCTGAGCAAGAGCGTATCGCGGTAGAGTTGATTGAAGAATTTGGTACGGCTTCCGTGCTCTAGCTTTAGCACTGATCAGTAGAGAGATTTGAAAATGACTCATCATGCTACGCAATCACCCAGTTTGTTGCGCCGTGCCATCGGCGCCATGCGGTTGCCGAAAAGCCGGGTAAAGTGCTTTTTCCTATTCCTGTTGAGCGCCTTTTTTACCTACGCTGGGTTCCACCATCTATTTGCACCCGCGTTTTATGTCAGCATTATGCCGCCTTGGATACCCGGGCATTTGGCCTTGGTTTACATTAGCGGTGTATTCGAAATTATGGGGGGCGTTGGCGTTTTAATTCCTCGTTTCCGCTCATTCGCTGGTATTGCTCTGGTTGCCCTGCTGATCGCTGTCTATCCTGCGAATCTGTATATGGCGTTTAACCCCGAGCTGTTTCCGGATATTCCCGTTGTCGCGCTCTATGTGCGCTTGGTGCTGCAGTTCGTCGCGTTCTATTGGGCGTACTCTGTTACCAGGGCGGATT